>Ga0065711_1028453_pt1 | contig 41132 bp, 33 predicted proteins | sample Hoacrofraction12_FD_59098 | JGI IMG/M metagenome (GOLD analysis project Ga0065711, IMG submission 59098) | Hoatzin crop microbial communities from Cojedes, Venezuela - Epithelial fraction 12 v2 (version 2) | ecosystem: Host-associated > Birds > Digestive system > Esophagus > Crop | place...
AGGCTGAGAGGGGACCTTAGAAATGCCTCCAAATATCTGCAGGGTGGGTGTCAGGAGGACGGGGCCAGACTCTTTCCAGTGGTGCCCAGCGACAGGACAAGGGGCAACGGGCACAAACTGAAGCAGAGGAAGTTCCGTCTGAACATGATGAAGGACTTCTTCCCTCTGAGGTGTCGGAGCCCTGGCCCAGGCTGCCCAGGGAGGTTGTGGAGTCTCCTTCTGTGGAGATATTCAAGACCCGCCTGGACGTGGTCCTGTGCAGCCTGCTCTGGGTGACCCTGCTTCAGCAGGGGGTTGGACTGGGTGACCCACCCATTGGCCTTCTTTCCAACCAGGGCACACTGCTGGATCAGAAGAAACCAAACCTTGATCTTGGCTAGGATACTGCATAAATAGGAGCACTCTGTGGGAAGCTTCTCATCCAGTTGCGTGATATGCAGAGGTGGAGATGGATGGTGTGGATGGGGCTCTTGCTCTGGGCACAGTCTTTTATCTGCTTGAGCTACAGGGTGTCATGGCTGGGTTAGCCTCCAGGTGACACCGGTGTGATGCCTCAAGCAATAGACACCTATTGAAATATTTTCCTCCTGCCAGATATTTTAGTTTTCTGTAATTGGAAAGAGACAGCAAATCTGGGACCCGTCCTCCACACTGTGCACTGGTATTCTGCACCCTGCCTGCTGCAAAGAGGTCACGTTTTGGGGAAGGAACGCAGAAAAACAACATAAGCAGCTGGGCACTCTCTATAGCCATTGTGGTACTCTGAAAAGGATACCCTTTTCACCCAGTGTTGCTGTAGATTTCGTTCTTCTGCTGTGTTCCTTTCGTAATTGCCAATTAAATAAGTATCTTGGACTCAGTTTGTCACTGGTCTAAATTTGTCTGTGTCAGGCAAAGGAAACCAGGTTAGCATTCGGCAATGGAGGTATGTTTTAGGAACAGCAGACTTCTTTAGTTTGAGGAAGAAATATTGACGTGCATGTGGCAAGTTGGCTAATTTTGTCCTCTAGCATAATTTCCTGAAAGAGAAGCAACGGGGTTTATAATTCATTTGATTAAATAATAAATGATACTTTCTCCTACTGCGAAGTAGGCAGCATTTCCAGTCTATGAATCTTCTGTGGATACGAAGGGAGAGACTCTAAATAGTACGTGACCTGGGCTAGTTATTCCCCCTGAGGCACTGCTGCACACCAGAGCACAGTGTCAGCGGCTTGAGCAAGGAACTTGAGGTCAATTAAAGTTTCTTCAAAGTTCGTTTTGTCTCTCTCACTTTGCTTTATTGCTGAACTTCATTGGGGTTTTCTCCAGACCTCACTTCCAGCTGTGGTTTTAAAGACGTGCTGGACCTGTCCACAGCACACAGTGAATGGCTCCAGAATGAACAGTCAGGCATAACCTTTGTCACCTTATCAGCAAAAGTTGCAAAGGAGTTGTCCTTATATACTCTTGTACGTGAATTTGATGATTTTTTTTCTTTGATGGACGTTGAAGTAGTCTGTAGTAAGCCTAGTATTAATTTCACGCTGGGGGCCAATGTATAAAATAATATGCAAAGTGCATCACCGGATTTTTCAAATCTGGATTAAATAATAAATGATACATTTTTTTTTTTTCAAATCTGGATGCTCATTTTCAGTTTCTGAGTTGAGACCAGAGAAACTCTCACCAGGCACTGACTGTCTGCAGGGCCTCTTCGTGCAGCTGGAGAAGGGGCTGCTGAAGAGCCTGCGCGCTTCTGGCCAGAGCCGGTGTCAAAAGAAACCTTCAAGGATGAGCTTGGAACTTGCTGAAATGACAGTGAGTTCCTCTCTGGGTGCCCAGGAGAACGTTATTAAACCCCTGTCTTGTGAGTCCTTTGCGTGCTGGTAGGTTTGCCAAAAGGCACCCAGAAAGCTGTAGCCCGTATGGCCGGGCAGATGGATTCTGTGCGTCATCAGGTGGCTTCAGCAGTAAAGGCTCAATGTTAAGGTGACACAGTCCTTGTGTATTCAGACTGCTGACAGCTGAAGCAGGATGTGTCTTCTTATGCTTGGTAGCTGCTAATCTGTGTTTCTGTCCAGAGCTGGGAGATGCACTGTGTTGGAGAAGATGGAGCTGGATGCACATGGCAAAACATGCTACTGGGTCCGTCGTTAGTTCCAGCCCTGGGTCTTCTCCTATCTATTAGATTGCCCTTAATGAGCATCCTGCATCATTTGAACATACGGTAGACGAAACATCCCATAATTTCTTAAATGTAGTTCAGTTTTAGGATGAAGTTTGCAGGCTTTTCCTCTTCAGGCTTGAGTCGTGCTTTGGGTTAACAGCCCGATTAGTTGCTAATGGCCAGGGCATCTGTAGCCAGGCGCGATGAAGCTTCACCTGGCTCCAGAGCTGCCAGGTCCCATCCTGTGGCCAGTGAACTCTACACTGCTTGAGGCCCAGTTCTATAGAAGCACTTGGAGATAATTTTTGGTCTGAATCTTTAAATCTGGAACATAACTGCTGGTTTTCAGTTGTTGTGCCCCTCGCTGTGCCTGTTCCCTAACGGCAGCTGTGTTGCTCTTTGCAGATGATGGGAAGCTGTCCCTGGAGGAGTTCCAGGCCTTTTTCTCTGATGGGACGCTCAGCGAAGAAGAACTTGAGAAGCTCTTTCATACCATTGACTCTGACAACACCAAGTGAGTTCCTTGTGCTGATACCCCTGTTTCAAAGAGCTTTCGGGTCATTGTGTTAATGTGCAGAGGCAGTGCTGCTCTGGAGGGCTGAGCACCGCAGAGGCTGCAGGACCGCAACTTGCTTTGCGAAACTTTGCAGAATCTCCATTTCTGCTTGGTTTGTGTCTAATCATGATGGCCACTATGTCTCCTTTTGTCTTGGTGGTTTTTTCAGGCCATTTTCTTTAGTGCAACCTGATCCTCACGGCATCTGAAATGATGCTTAGTTTTACCCGTGAGGGCATTTAAATGGCTCTTCAGCTTTTCTACTTTATTTAAAAGCTTTGCTGTTCTATAAAAGGTAACGATGTGAATCTCTGTAAGCACTGTCCTATCCAGCTATTTTACACACAACAAACTGGAATGATTCATGGTCTTGCCTCTTTGTAATCTCTCTGTATCCCCTGCACTTGGACCACACCTGCTCTGCCTCCCATCCAGAATCACCCCTGGTGCAGTGGTGGCTCTAGCACTTCATAGCAATGAGCCCCCTTCTCTTCAAGGTGGAATTCAACTCTGTGGAGGCCATCTCAAGCCCCTCCTCTGCTCCACTCCAGGAGCCTGATGTGGCTGTACTTCTGCCCACACAAAGCCTGGGCAAGGCAGCAATGGGATGGATCCATGAGCAGCACGCCGCTGTCTGCATCGCAGCTGCAATAGCAGCAGGGAAAAGCGGTGGCAGAGGAGGACTCTAGGCATGCTTTAGTTTGATGTTATATCAAAGCTGTAACTAAATGTGGTGCCTGACCGCTCTCACTGAGAATCAAGCTTTTGCAGTCTACGCCAAGCTATCAACGTGATAGACTCATTAGCAGCTGACGTTTCCTTCCCCTCCACCCGCCTTTGCCATCCCTTCCTCACTGCCCCCTCTGAATGCCTTTGCCCCTTAGGAAGGGTCTGAGGTGTTTGTGAGGGCCCTGACAAGTGTCCGGCACCGGCGATGGTTGGGATCAGCACGAAGCCGTGGGGTCTGTGGGGCCGCGGTTGGAGCCCCCCTGGCAGCAGGTAGAGACAGCGCTGGGCACCGGCACAAAGGACCCAACCCACCGGTGATTTTTCTCTTTGCAAGAGGAACTCATCTTCAAAAGCCTGGGTAGTTTAGACTGTTCAGAAATACAAATGAAAGCCAGCTTTGAGCCATATTCCAGTTATTCCAGTGTGACTCTTACTCCTCTAGAGAGAAAAAAATCTCTCCAAAAAGCAGATGAACAGAGAATCCAATTTCAAATGAGAAGTCTTGTAGAAAGTGCTTAAAAAAGTAATAGTCCAGTTAATTATAAAGCCTTCTGGCAACAGGTAGATGGAGTCTTGCCCGTGTGAGTGGTGCATGCTTTGCCACTCATCCAAAATACCCCCTGGAGAGCAGTGATTGCTCTAGAGTACACTGGCACCAAAGCAGCGGACACAGAACTCATCGACCCGGTACAGGGGCTGCTGCTGAAGATGTTTCTGAGAGCAAAGTGAATGTGAGGTTTCTCAAAATCCCATCTTTCCAATGCATGTGCTTCCCAAAGTTTACTCCAGGATCAGAAATGCCAAACACCAGCTTGGTATATACTATTCTCTGAATAATTAATCAAAGGAACTGAAGTTCCTAAAAGTAGCTGAGAATGACCCATCCCTTCTAGTGGTTCCTCTGCAATAGACACTAGATGCTGCGTTAAACGTTGTGGGTCTATTTATTGAGCTCCAGGCGATGGTCCCATGTGGGCTCTCTCTAGATGCTGGGGCTCGAGTGCTCACCTGCCTCTGTTCTGAAAGAAGTTCTAGTGCTGCCTGAGCTTACCAGTTTTCGTCTGGCCTTCGAAAGGGTGCGGACCGCTGATACGTAAACTGAGGTGTGTAGGGTTTGTGTGTGGACGTTTCTTCTGGCCTTCCTGAAGTGGGAAATTGGACTGCTGTCGGTTTTTACCTGGGGACTGTAGAGTATCTGCAGCTGGCTCTGAACCTGGGTAGGGGATGTCTTCTAAGCTGGAGAGGAAGAAGATGTGCCGTTTCCAAATGCCATGCAACAGTGCTGCCGGCATGCAGGGTCTCGCTGAGCAGCACCTGAGCGTGGCAAAGAGGTCCCACAATTCAGTAGCATGTTTCCGTTGCCAGGCTGGCTTGATCCAGCCATCAATACCCATCAGGGATCGACATTCACATAGAGCAGTGCAGCATCTGCTCTTCTTGGCTGAAAGGAAAAGCGAGGAGTTGGTCACCCTTCCAAGTTAAATCCTTGCATGAAATTGATTTGGAAAGCACAGACACCTACAGCAAATTTGTCAAGTCGGGGAAAGAAAATATTCCTTGTTTGTTCTGTGCAGGAGTTCTCTCAGTCTCCAGAAAGCCTGATTCAGAGCCGGGCTTCCTTGTGCGAGTGCGCTATTCACCGTGAGACGAGCAGTTCGCTTGACCGCAGCCTTGCACCTAGCACAGTCCTTCGAGTTGTGCGTGTGCTCCTCACCTTGCCACCTCCTCTCTCCTCTGCGCAGCAGGCCAGGGGTCTGGGGGGTCGGGCAGGGGGGATGCTGCCTCCAGCCGCCGGCACGCCCCGGCAGAAGGCCTGCAAAGGGGTGGAGTGGGGCTTTCATTTTTCCATTTGACGGGGAACATAGGAGCAATATTAACTTTATCTTTTCCAAAGACTTTTTGAATGACAATCGTTTGCTATTTTGTAGAATTTTTTTTATTTTTATAGCTGTTTTTTGATCCTCGGTTTTATCTCAGTGGTTTTTTTCGTGTTGCCCATCATGTTTGTTTAGTGTGCAAAACAAAGTTTGCTATTGAAATTACATTACAGCTAGAGTAGAAAATGAAGAAAATTATGTTCCTGCTGATTATTAGTAATTGCTGTTACCAGCCAAATTGCAAAATGTTGATTCAATTTCCTGGAGTATTTTTAGGAGCAGTGAGCTGCCTTACTGGAGCAGAGAAAATCAATGTCTGTATTGGTTTCCTGACTTGCGTCAGTTGGGAAGATGATCGAAGGAAGTTGGGAAGAGGAGTGGGAAAACGCCGTCGGTTGATGATGGAGGAGTAGCTGTGCTGCTGCAGGGAGTCAGCCGCAGTGTGCTTCGGCTGGGAGGTGGGCTGCTGTCCGGGAATCACGGTCCGCCAGTAAAATACCTCCTTGCCAGCAAGGTGTGGTTAGGAGGCTGCTGGACTGAAATGAGACACCTCAAAATAGTCCAAGGGCATTAACGAGGCTCCTTCTTTCTTCTCGACTGCCTGGGAAGTGTCTGTGGGAGGTTAATGGCTTTATTGCCGGGTATCTCTGTAACAGAACCTGCCATCCTTGGCAGGGTGCGAGGACTGTGCTCGAAGTCCCGTCACTGCTGGTTGTTCCAACTGGCAGCAGGAACATGCAAAATGTGTCACATATTTCAATCCTTTTTTTGGCAAAATTGTATTTGTATACCTGCTGTTGCTTAAAAAAAACGATCAAGTGGCGTTTTTCTCTCCATTGCTCACAACGGCTGCCCTCCTTCCCTCCTCCCAACTGAAGCAGGAGGGACAACCAAGACTGCGCAAGGTGGTTTTTCGTTGTTGGTTTTAGCTGCTGTTTCAGGAGGTTTCAGCAGTGCTTTATGAGGAGCTGCCTGAAGATTAATGGGGAGGTAATGATATGTTACTATTAATATCAGTGCTACTGAAATTGCACAAATTATGTGTATGATATGTAGACACACATATTTAAATATATATATTTGGTTTAATGGCAGAACAGGGCTTTAGAAAACATTAGATCGGTGTTCACCTGGGAAATCCTGTTGTATTTGCAGAATTATCTACAACTGTTCTTACCTTTTCTAATGGTATGCATCAATTTTAAAAGGAAAACAGTCCTTGCGAATGGAAAGTCTAACCAGTTTTAGGATCATGAATGTCCAGAAAACGTCACTGTGGTACTGCATGAAGCTTGTTTTGCCTGACCCACAGTTCCCATCTTGTTCCAGCTCCCTGGACCAACGCCTACATCCCTCAGAAGGAAAGAGCACCTCTCAGCCCTTGTGAGAGCAGGGGCAGGTCAGACGTGGCTGTTGACTGAACTAGTTTAGTCCTGGCAGGGGATTTTAAAAATTCCTCTTCAATCTGATACATTTTCATAGCTGCAGAGGCCGATCCTTTGGGGAGAGATCTGCTCGCTGCAGCAGACCTTCTCCGATGAGCTGCACAGGTCCATTCACAAGGAGCCAAGAACATGGCATTAGCATTCTGCTTTGCTGTCGTTTATTATCTCTTCACTAGGCTTATAGCACTTCTGTTAATTGCTTTATTTCCCCACCACCACCTCCCCTCTCTAAATGAGCTCTTCTCTGCAGTGGCAAACACTAGAAAATGCTGGAGCGTGCATGTGGGATAATTAACAGCGGCGGTATCTCTTCTCAGAAGTCCTTCACAGCTTCCCCAGACTGTCACTTTTGCTGGAGAATCGTAACAAATGGAGAACTGAGGAGAATTGGGTTTTCCAGCCGGTACCGCATTTGGCAGCGTGCAGCCTCCTGCCCTGCGTGGTGGTTTCGTAGGGCTGTGCTCGGGGGGGTAATGATGGGGGGCGGATGGCAAGACGTGATACCACACTTTTGGATACTGAGCAACATCCTTCCGGCCCTAACCCGCAGCTGCTCAGCTACCTCAGGGAGCCGTGTCATAAATCAGAGTAACTCGGGGTCGCTTTGGGGTGCAGGCAGTACGAAGGGGTGGGAAGGAGTGGAGTGCGGTGTGGGCAGCCATTGCCCTGAGCAGAGCATTCAACCCTGGAGCAAGGGGAGGTACAGCTGTGCAGGACCACCCCAGAAGCAGGTGACGATGCTGATGAACTTCTCTGTCCGTGCTGATTAGCTCCGCTGCAAAGCAGAGCATGTCAGCCTGGGGAGTGCTGCGCCGGCACAGCCGTGCTGCTTCCAGGGGTGGGTTCAGCTCCATCATGTTGGGAGACCGGCAATGCTAGCGCGGATGGGGTGGGAGCCTCGGGGTGCTCCTGTTTTACGGGGAGATGGGGCGTACGTGGCCCTGCATGTGGTCTTTCAACGGCTGCCATCCCACGCGGAGCTGCTGGTGGGAGCGACCTGCTGCCTGGCAAAGCGAAGCTGGCCGAGTTGGGTCCAGCCCTGTGCTGGCACGGTGGTACAGCTGCTCCTCGGGATCTTGCTGTGAGCGCTGCTTGCTTGAGGTTGATGGAAGCAGAGCAAACGAGGAGGGACAAGTCTGTATTTCACTGGCTGTTAATCGTGCAGGAGAAGCTGTTAAGACCATGTTAGCACTAATGAGGAATATAAGCAGGGCTGAGCTGTCTCCTGCAGTTGCAGTTTGCTGGCTGTGTTCTGTGTTTCAAGCCAGAGGCAGGCGTGCACAGCATCAGTGCCAATGCCAAGGCCTCTAAGGAGAGGGAGGGAGCATGGCCACGTGTGCTCCTCCTGCCCAGCCTCCCGAGGCCCCTTCCTCTAACTCAGCTGGGAAAAATCCCCCCAGCTCTTGTCCGATTTTGAACCTCTGCAAACATCATCAAGGCATTTGTTGGGCCAGAGGCTCTCAAAATTGGGCTGAGAGCTTGCACGGATGAATTTTGTTTCCCTTTTACTTGGATTGTATTGATGCTCAGAGAGTAAAATTGTTTTCTGCTAGACCCTGTGAAAACACATGAGATTTGGTGCCTGTGGCTATGAAGCTTAATGCTCCATGATGGTGAGTAGAATCCCAAAGGTGGGAAGAGATACTGGCAAGGTGCTGCTGGTGTCACTGGGGCTCCATACTGATGCTGTTCCCCACCAGAGGAGCCAAGGAAGACATCTTGGTACCAGCCCTGCAGCTTTCTGGCTTGGTGGTACCCTGAGCTCTGAAATCTCCTGCTTTCATGTTGTATAAGGGTCATGTGGCATTCTGGAGGGGTCAGAGACAAAGGCAAAGGAGCTCAGAATCGCTTCCAGAGTGAACAGTTTGCAAGGAAGCTTGATATGTGCAAGCTAAAGCTACACCTTGTGCTTAGTTGGTAACCTGGGCAGAAATGGAGCTTCACATCATCACAAGTGAACACAAGGTTCTCGACACCCCCTTTCCAGCACACAACCCTTCTCCAGACCTGGACACCTTCAGTACCTTCTGCTGTCCTTTTGCTCCAGTAGTTATTTCCCTCTGGTGGAAAAGGTCTGTTGTTATCACTTTGTTTGGCTGCCACAGCCCCCCCAGGTATAGCCTCTGAGATGCTTTGCCTTCCCACAACCTACGCCGGGTCTGTCAGCCTTTGGTGTGAGGAGGGTCCATCAGATAGGGTCCATCTGATGGGGTCCACTGTGGACAGGGAGATTTCAGCAGCAGTGCTCTGCGGCCCGTGCTTTTCTTCAGGCTTCTGCAGTCCAGCCCTCTCAAAGTTGAACAGAAAGTGCTTTCAATTCTTAGGCGAGGAACAATGATGACTATGATCAAGTGGTTTTTTTCCTGTTTTTTCTCTCCCTCCCTAATCTTTGCTATTTGCATTGCAAACCTGATTCATTGGAGTGCTGGATTCGTCTGGGAGCTGAAGCCCAGGCTATGGAGATGGATGTGCCCATTGAAACCAACTTAATTTTTGAATATTGAATGTTCTCAATTAGCTCTCTGGGAAACAAACTACGGATGGTATAATCAGCTGAGATCTTGATTAACTGATTCAAGAGACAGTTCTTGTCTCTTCTGAAAGGGACAAAATGATTGCACAAAAATTACATGTCTGGCTCTAATTTCTGGCTCTTGAGAGCGTGGGCATTTGGTGGATTGTGTTGTTTCTGTTTATGTGGAAGATGTTTTTTTGAGTCCTAGCTTATTCTTCTCTGTGCCCACATGTCTCTTCAAACTATACTGTGCTCTACTTTTCATTGAAGTGAAGAAGTACTTGGTGCCAAAGCTGGTGCTCCAGCAGCTGCGTGCTAATAGAGCTACGAAACATCTCGGGCTCACCGAAGGCAAGGGGCTTTCAAACAAATCACTCCCTGGGAAGGTCGTTGGGAGAAACATGAAGCTGGGGAAACTGCACAGAAACTTGTTTGAACAAACATTTGAGAACATTTGTCTATTTCTAATTGTATTTCCCAGGTGTTTTCCCGGGCAGCCTCTCAGCGGAGTCCCTGGAGGGAGCCTGTTTAACCTGGCAGCAAGGCAGATTGGAGCTGGGAGCAGCAAGCTGGGGTTCACTGTGGAGGACAAGGATCAGGAAGGGTTTGTCTGTGCAAATGGAGCAGAGAAATATCACAGCAGAGAGTCTTCTACCTGGGAGCGGGGCTCAGCAGCTGATTTTTCAGATTGCGCATCAGTTCTGCATCAGAGGTTTTCTTCTCCGGGGAATGGAAAGATGCCAAGATCTTGCAATAAAATCATAAAAGTGACTCATATATTTAATTCTAATCAGCCACTTGTGTTGGAGTCATGTAGGCATTCAAACAGACTGTAGATTTTAGTTTAAGCTCCAGTCTTACAGATTTATCCGTGTGTTTTTTTCTGAATTTGTGTGCATAGGGTGTCACGATCCGGCAGCAGACGTGTCCAGCTGCTGCTTGCTAGGCAGAGCAAGCTGTCAGTCTTAGGACTGAATCTGGGGAGAGGTTTTCTGGATCGTTTTTCTGTGGCAGGAGAGGAGAATATGTGAGAAACAAAGATACTGGGAAAATACAGGCAACATAGGACAGAGAATTCTTGCTTTACTATTCTTTGACTAATTCCCTGCGAGTTGTGTGTCACATATCCAAACCCGCATGTTTTTGTTGCTCCGGTTTCTTCCTCTCCTCCACGCAACTTTGGTGATAACCAAGATACCTGCAAAATCTAAAAGGAGAAGGAAACTGATTTAATTTTAACTCACGCTCTCAATGTCTTTACCATTTGCTTCTGGCAATCAGCAAATCATTCAGCTGAGCTCTGAACAATTAGTTTTTCGCTGTCTCTTTTGCAGTTCAATATCACAGAGGTTAGAAATCGAAATCAAATTAGTCCAGGCTTCCATATCAAGTAGAAATAGGCAAAATATTAAATGTTCATTCATCAAAGAAGGCCATCTCTGACTGATTCATACTGTTGGCAGGAGGCAAAAAAACCTGAGACACCCTCTCCTCCCCAAAAAAGGAAGTATTTTATTTGTTTTAATGGTTTGCTTTGAAAACTGAGCTGAAAGAAACAACGAGAGGTTAAAAACATGCATAAATGACTTCTTGTGATGGAAACGAGTGGGTCAAGAAGTGGAGGGCAGTTTGTCTCTGTGAAAAAACAGCCAGAACATACCTTTGCTGCAAGCCACGGAGAGTTATCGATGCTGTTAACCTGCCCCTGTGAACGTGGGAAGTCCTGGCATCCCTTGGTTTTCTTGCCCAGGGAGGACCAGGACACCAGGACCCCAGTGCGGTGGGGCAGGAGTGTTCAGTCAGATGCAAACAGGTCTGCTTCGGGTGACTCAGCCCTGCAGGGTCCAGCATGGTACAGCTCCAAAATCCAGGCAGTGATTTCCAGTCCCCGTTGTGCTTGTGTAAATCTTTCCCACTTTTGTCACCGGTTTCAGTTCGGTTCAGACTGGCAGTCACACGCCTGTCGTGTTTGTATCTCTGTCATGGTGGGCACTGAAGACCCGTGTTGGCTTTGCAAGCACCCTTGAGTTCCCTGCAGTGGTATTTGGTGGAGAGATGACCTGAGCCCCTCCAGCTGCCGCTCAGCATCACGACTTGGAGAAGAGATGCTGCACACATGTGAGCGAGCGGTACCTGGCAGCGGCTCAACTCGCCGCTGCTCTTGCTTTTGGCGTGTGGCACAGTAGGAGTGCTCCCTTTATGGCAGGCGTGCATGAAGCAGTCCTCACTCTGTGCTGATTAGGCTTTAGCACACTGGTGGAGGTTGTTGGCTTTTAACACAACAGCTGGGAAAATATTTTTGAACTGGCCAGACTGGGAAAACACTCGTGGGTTCGAAGGCTGAGGGGTGGGTGGGAGCCCATCTGACCAACCTTCTGTTTCTTTGTGTTTTAAAGCACTTTGTTGAGCACTCCACACCAGGAGGGCAATGTGGTGATTTTGTAAATGAGCATCAGAGGTTTAAACCATTCTTTTCCTTCCTGCTCTGTTCTTAATATATATTTTTTCTACAAACAGGGGATCCCTTTTATGCAAAACCAAAATAGTTATGGTAACTATCCCGGTAGTAGAGTTGACATCACCGAGCAGTCCAAATGCATCGCAAACAGCTGATATTTAAAAGTCTAGCTTGAGGCTGATGGGTTTGAACAACCTGACAGCCAAATTGACGTGTTGTTAACTCTGACTTAATTGCTGTGCTTACTGCTTCTGAAACACATATGCGAGATGTAGAGCTTGGTTCACAAGCGGGCTGGGATGCAGGATGCAGGATGAAGTTACTGGATCTGCATGGGACCAGGATGCAAAATTAAATGATGAATTATCTTAATGCAACATGGTGAAAATATCACAAAAATTTATGCTGTGTTTCCGAAGCAGAGCTGCTGGAAATACCCTGAAAGCAAAGGGGTTGCCTGTGCTGCCTCTGTGCTGGCCGTGGTGTGTACAGCCTGACCTTCCCAGGATTATAGTCCCAGTTTTGCCTGGCACTGTCTTGGGATAAATTAAATGAGAGCTGATGTAAGCCAGTGCGTGTATGCACTGGGCCCAAGGGTGTATGTAATCATCAGCAATTTAATAAATTTGGAAGTGCCATCCCTCCTAGCAGCTAAGTTACTTGTAGGCTGTAATTAAACCTCATCATAAAATCCTAGAATGATTTGGGTTGGAAGGGACCTTGTAGATCATCTTGTTCCCACCCCTCTGCCATGGGCAGGGACATCTTCCACCAGCCCAGGGTGCTCCCAGCCCCGTCCAACTCAGCGTTGAGCACTGCCAGGGAGGGGGCTTCCCTGGGAAGCCTGGGCCAGGGCCTCACCACCCTCACAGTGAAGAATTTTGTCCTTATATCTAATTGAAATCAGCCCTCTTTCAGTTTAAAGCCATCACCCCTTGTCCTATCACTACAGGCCCTGCTAAAAAGTCCCTCTCCAGCTTTTTCTGCCTGTGGGCAGAGTGATATTTTCAAGATCAAGTCATCCCTCTAAAAAAAAAAAATAATGTTGAGGGTTTAGATGGAATTTATTAGGGATTTGGCACAGGCAGAGACTTGAAAATGTTTAGTACTCTACTAAATGTCTGTTTGATTTAAGGTGATGAGTGTGCTTAGACACCAACTGTTGGATTAGGCGTAGTAAATGAGTGTGGTGAACCGAGATATTTTTCAGGATCTCAATTGCACTGTAAGCAGGCATTTGATTGTGTTGTTCATAGCATCATAGAATCATTAAGGTTGGAAAAGACCTTGAAGATCATCAAGTCCAGCCATCAACCCATCACCACCATGACTGCTAAACCATGTTCTGAAGTGCCACGTCTTGTTTTCTTGTTTGGAGTTTTTATGAGCTTTTCAAGAGATTTTTCTTTTGTAAGTGAGCAGTTAGATGCTGCATAGATGTGAGAGGTTGTGACCACCTCTGACAAAGCAGAGAGAAAAGAGGTTGATAATTTTTAATAGACTTTGAAATGATTTCACAAGGTACAGAGTCACAAGGGAGGCATGCCTTCTCACCCAAAATTTTCTTCCATGGGCAGAAACCGCCCCACCAATTTTTGCTCTTCACATGCAGATCCTGAGTGGCCCAGCTGGGTATGGAGGAGGGGGAAAAAAACCAATCCCCTTGCCCACAGCTGAGTTGCAGAAGGCTGTGGTGGCCCGACTCTGCGGAGCGGCCACGGGCAGCAAGGAGCCGTGCTTTGCAGAGGGCAGGCAAGGAGAGCAGCAGTGGGACATCTCTGCCTTGGGCTACTCCTGCACTCCATAGAGCTTGGGGATTTGGATTGATGAGCAGCACTTTGCAGAAAATGGCACCCTTATGCTGCGTGTTTGATGTTAATTTATAAAAGCGATAGGGCAGGAAGGGCAGAGCCTCACTGGTGCTGAGCCCGGCTCATCGGCTGTACCCAGACCCCGGCTCTGGAGCTGTGTGACAAAGCAAGACGGGCTAGCACCTGCTGACAGCCTGAAATGCCATATTGCAGTTGGTGATGAATGAACAAACAAATGTCTGGTACTCTGCAGGTGCCAGTTTATTGCCCCTGCCTTTTTTTAAACTGACATTTATTTGTCTTTTAACTAGTGAGCGCTTAGATCATGTTTTCCAACAGCATCCAGAACATTTGTTTCATTTTTATCCCTCTTCAATCTTCTCTTTGTGCCCTTGATGATTAGAGCTGGGTATTTTGTTCTGTCAAATACTTCACCGCATAGAAAATGTTATTTTGGTTCTCTTGAAACCACTGATAAAGCATCTGGTCTGCATCAGGGATGCCTGCCTTGCAGCTTGGGACTTTCTGAGGATGTGGGAGAGGCAACTGGGGTCTTCACCGTGCTATTTCTGACCCGTACTTGCAGCTGTAGGTAGGAAATTGGGTTGTGTGGTGGCTTACACCGGGCAAGTTGGCATTCTGTATGGGAACGGGGCACATGGTCCGTGGGGGCCAGCAGGGTCACTCACGGGACCATCCGAGAAAGCACGAGCCTTCATTGCAGAAGAGCTTTCCCTTTTCCAAACCCAACAAAATCCACACCAAAAGCCTTTCCTCGAGGATGGTGAAGAGTGTGAAACTGTGGCTGAGGTAAGGGCTCTGCTGGGAGACGTGGGGGTGGATCCCATGGGAGCAGACTAGCAGCCCAGATGGGGTTATGGGGGGCAGAGATCCCTTCAGATTATCCATCCGTACCTCAGCTTTGATGGTTTTGGACTTCAGAGATTCTGTTTAGCAAGTTTACTAGCCTCTGCACATTGTTTTTACAAGGTTTATTACTGCTGTAAGAAAAATGCAATTGCACTGCGGGTCATCGGCTAGCGAAGCCATCTTCCCATCACATCCCTAATTACCGCTCGCACCGAGTGCCATGGCAACCGCCTTTCTGCGCCACACTGCCCGGCAGGACATCTGCACTCGCATGTCACAGGCATTTTGGAGCAGGTCCAGGTTTTTTTGGACCTGTTGCTCCCCAAAGCGTGCCACCCACCTGGAAGGTTTGCCACCACGACAAATCAGTTGGGAGTTAGTCTTCAGTGCTGACCACCCCTTCTTTTTTTTCCTTTTCCTTTGCAATCGGAGCTCGAATAGCCTTTGTAACGCAGACACCTTACTGCAAAGGTATGGAGGCTGCTCCAAGCTTAACTCAGCATCTTCTGGCACGGTGGGAAGGATGCCAGTGAGCAGGTCTGTTCATAAACCCTACACCCTGGGCCACGTGGTGGCCATAAGGCGATGTGGCACTTTGCTGAGGATGTGACTGTCCCCGGGAGAGCCACCAGCCACGCTCATGGGTCTGCCTAGGGGCTTCCACATAGGGGAGGAGGAGGGGAAGGGCATAAACATCTTCTACTGGTCTTCCCCATCATGCCAGAAGGTCACCTGAAGGAGACTCTTTGATAATGCTGAATCCACAGATGTGGATATCTGAGAAGGTTTTTGTCTGGTTTGGGCAGCAAGAGCCCTACTTGCCAACGCTCAGCAAGGAGCCGAACGAGGACCTCATAGTTTCTCTCTGTTTCTGCAGGCCGAGCAGGTCCATCCTAGCCTCCCTGTGTGACACTTCATGGGGACTTGTGCAGGGAGGGAACAACCTTGAAGCAGGATGAGTGAAGGAGTAAGTTTTATCCTGAGCCTACCAGGTTTACTGTGCTTGTTTTTATTGAAGGTTGGTTCAGTTTACCTTGAAAAAACAGTGTTTTCCAGATTACTGGCTTGTAATAAGGGCTCTGCTGCCCCAGTGCTCTGGAGCAAAACCCACGGTGCAGAGCACACAGCTTTGGGTGCTAGCATCTCCAGTGAACATAGGCTTGTGGTATGATCTGGCCAGTGTCTGTATTCATGAGCATACAGATGGCTTATCAAGGCGAGGCACCACCACAGAGAAAGCCATATGAAAATATTAATTTTAAAAATATTCAGTGGGTCTGAATAGAGTTTTGCTGTGCAGCCTCGCTGCTGCTTGCCGCTGTCTTGCTGAGTGGCATTAGCTGCCATGGCCACGCAGTACAGAAAAGAAGCAAAATCATCCCCATCTTGGTTGTCGTCTGCCTAAATCCTGAAGGAGCTGTGCAAGGAGATGGAAGGAGCTGCACCCTGGGTTTGGGTGGGAAAACATCCTCAGGGACACTAGACTTCAGCCTTCAAACCGAAGGGTGAATGAAAATCTTGCTGTTAGCAAGGGCAAGTAGGAGGAAAGAGATTGCCTCCCAGAGTGCCGAGAATCTGTTATAACCCCAAATCACGCACCATAGGCAAGGAGCCTCTTTGTAATAAAAAATCCATCTGTGGAAACTTCATACGAAGTCCTCCTTCTTCTTCTTTCTGTTTCTGAGCTACTCTTCGTCTCTGTCTTTTCGTCTGTGTGATACCAGTGTTTCGGAGAAAAATGTGATTCACTGCTGGCCTTTCAGACCCCCTTGCTGTGCTCCCCAAGTGCTGGGTGACGGAGCGTGTGCCAAGGGAAGAATGAAGTTACTCATTTTGCTTTGGAGAAGGCAGTGTTTCTCTCCCTTTCAGGAGCCCCTGTGGGAGCTGCTCCCTGTAGGTGTTTTGATGCAAATCATCCCAGTTAACGTGGCGATCCATATGGACTCTGCAAAACTGCACCTGTTTCATATGACATGAATTTATTCACTCTGTCTGCAGTGAACGGTGAACTCTGTATCAGCTTGTGCAAATGGGCTCTCCTCTGTCCATTCTGGGCATTTAAATGGGTGGTACTCCCTTGCCCTACTGGAAAAAGCGGAGCTGAATGGAAAATACCTGCTGGGTTATTTAAGACTCACTGCTCACCCTAATTATTGGTTGTGCCACGGCTAAAGAAATTAAGCCCAAAACTGACATAAATTATAATACTTGTCTGCCTATGTCATTCAAAGCCACAACTGGTTGCATGCACTTCTGGCCGTGGGCAGCCTTGGCATGTTATTTATGATTTAGCAGTCATGGTGGTGTTGGGTGGATGGTTGGACTTGGTGATCTTCGAGGTCTTTTCCAACCTATGATTCTATGAATGTATGTTTCTTGCCTGTGGCACCTCAGATTTTGGAAGTCTTTTTTTACTTCATACTGTAAGAGTGAGGCTTTTTAAAGTGAGCGGGCAGGTGAAGGAGGTGCTTGGGTAGATGTTGGGAAGGATTTAGCAAGGTTCTCCGGAAGAGTGTGATGATGGGCTTGGAAAATAACTTAGTGCTTTTGAAGTAAAGTTATTCGTCTCCTCTCTGGCATCCAGTATTTGGTATTTCTCTTGCTCTACCTGGAATAATTTATCTCACTCTAGGGTTTGTGTAAAAATGTTTCTATGAGTTCAGAAACTAATGATCAAGAGTGACCATCTGTGACCCCTTAGTAGGCATCTGGATGTGCATTTTCCACTTCTGAGCTGCTGAGATAACTCAGAGCTGCTGCTGCTGGGACCAGAAGGCATATCATCAGATACAATAATAATGCTTTCCAGCTGCACATGTTGATTTTTGGTCTTTCCTACATGAAAATAAGTTTTGCAGGTGGCTAACGCTAGAGGATAATTTCTTTCCGTGTTCGTTTGAAGCCTTGCAGCAAACCCGAAGCTGTGAATTGAAGACGGAAATAAAAGTAGAACATGATTTCAGAAAAACCTCCATTTTGTATGCTGGTGAAGCAACTAAGCTGTGTGGCTGCTGATGCAAACCTTTCATCTGCCCAAGTAAAAGGGTTATTATCTTCAGCTGAAGATGATCAGGTGTTGAGTGGCATTTGAGCAGCACATCCAGGCAGCTATTTGCATGAGAAATATGCTGTGAAGATGAGACTTTGATGTATTTGCAACTTCTGAATTCCCATTATGTTTTTGATTGTGCTGCCCCACTGGGAGAGCCTGGGACATCTTCCCTTGGCCGAGCTGGAACCAAAGAAGGGAATTTCACGCTCCACTACTCTGCCTTATCTTTTCCATTCTGAGATAACTTTCCTGCTCCTCTCTATAATTGAAGAGAAGCCTGGAGAAACACATTAATGACAGCAAGTCAGAGGCCATCAGCCTTGCCTTAGGGAGTCAAGGGGTTGTTGGAAAAGAGATGGAGAGATGCTGGATGGTAGGCTCATGGCAGTTTTGGTTGGAAGGGAGCTCTACAGGGCTCTAGGCCCTAGTAGTGGGACCAGCACCAGCACTGGACTAGGACAGCCCTGGCTTTGCCATGCTGAGTCCTGAAGACCTCCTGGGATGCTCTCTGGGTAACCCTTTTCAGCACTGTGCCACGCTGGATTTGCTTACTAAGAGCTAGAGCAAATAATCATGGCAGGAAATTTCCAGAAATACCTTTTTTTCCTGCAGGACAATGTTGATTCTCCTAAACAAAGTGCTGGGCTGATCTGGATCAATGTAGCCGGAGCTTCTGAGCTGAGACCTGGAGGTTACGTGGGGGACCAGCACACACTCAGAGATCTGGCTGCCGAGATGCTCAGCCTGAGCTCATAATCCCTGTGCCCTTGGACAGTCTGCTGCAGTGTCCCCTCTGTCTGGTGTTGCCACTCCACCTTTCACTTTCACTGGGAGAAGGTCTCAAAAATGGCAACATGTTTCGAGAAAGGGAGGTAGAGAAGGCAAAAAGTGCATAAATGCTTTGAACTGATGGAAAAGCAGCAGAAAGTCAGTACAGGGACAAGTCTGAGAGAAGCCCATCCACTGAAGAATCTGAAATCAGGGACATGGCAGGGCAAAGAGGTGACTTCCCAGGGATCCTCGTTAGCTCAGGTGCTCATCAAGCTGCTTGCTCACATTTCAACGTCAGGTAGGGTTTTGGGGAGAGAAATGTATTTCCCTCTGGAGTACTCAGGATGCACAGCAATGGCTTTGGGCAGCCTCCTCCTCTTGCTGGTCGTGCGGCAGTGATTACTCCCTGGGCAAATTCACTTAATTAAGCCTGCTGAGGAGATGGTCTCACAGCACGGTTATTGCTCTTTAAACTCCCACGTACAAGGCCTGAATATCACGCTTTGAGGACTTTTCTGTTGCTTTGAAATGGTTAGATGTGGACCATCAGGGAAAACTATTTCCCACTTGCCAATATTTGGTCAGATCATCCCAGTGTATTTCGATGGTGGTGGGTGGTGAGCAATAAACACTCCTTTTCATGGCCAAATTAGTTTATGGCTCGGACTCTGATTTTTCAGAGGATGCACTAGGTTGAGAGCTGAGCTCTCATGTTTGGCTCGTATTTCTGCCAGAGAAATGAGGTCCCAAGTGGCAGATGGAGAATGTCCACAGTACACCTTTGCCTTGGAAAGCAATCTCAAAGGGTGCACATCCCCAGCAAGGCTGAGGATGCAAGATTGTGCTGCTCCACGTTATAGCTTCATTGGTTGGAAAACAGAGAAAAAGGCCTGAAACTAAAAAGACTTGGATTTCCTTGATTTTTTTTTGTACTTGGAAAGAAAGACTTTTGCTCTGGAAGGAGATCAGATAGATGTGGCCTCTACTATGTACAAAAAACCCTGTATAACACAGCAGTCTTTAATGATTTCTTCATTTAAAGTTTCATTTGAACATTATTGTATTCTGCTTAGTTAGTTGGGTTATGGCTTCAGTAAGTTCTTTAATTAGTCATACTATTGATGTAAGAATGCTTAAAATTAAAAGCTAATTCACAGCCAAGTGTTCTGGTAGCTGAAAGATTTTTTTCTGAAAAAAATGAGAACAACTTGTTGCAATTTTTCTCTTTAGTTTATTGTGGCTTACAGGAAAGTTGACTGTTTAACGGCTAAAAAAAAATTGGTAACTAACGCATACCTAAATATTTTCATTTCAGAGGGCTTCGTGACACGTGACCACTACAATAACATCCTCTGCAGTGCAGCACTGGGATGAAGGGTTAGGGGCAACGAGGGTATTCGAGGGGAGCTATCACCTCCCATTTCATGGGCTTGAAACCTAGATCCTGAATATTTGCATCATAAAAAATCCTACTGGCATAACCCATAGGGTGGTTGGTTACCGAGCATTAAGCTACCAGAGCAGTGTGTAAATTGCTTTGTAGCTGGGCATTGCACACCCTTTGTGTTGTGTGTTCTTCCGTGCAGCACCCACGTCAGGCTACAAAACCCCCGGTAACACTGGTGGGGAGGTGGCTGCCAGTCAGGAATGTTCCAGATGGGCACGTTCCTGCGGGATAGAAGCATCCCAGGAAATACCATGGGTCATGCTCAGCTACCCATTCCTTTCTCCATATAAATTTTCATCTGAACATTATCATATTTTTTATGAAGTCAGCTTATCGCTTCAGTAATTTCTTTAATTGGGCTTATTCTTAATGCAAGTTGGCTTAAAAATAAAGCAGCTTCTCAGCCAAGTTAATATTTAAGCACTATTAAGTTTAATAGTATAATGTGAGGAAATAAAAGACCATTTCTGGCAGCAGCAGATCAGTTATTACAACGCAAAACCACAGGGAATACAACCATAGATTTTTTCCCTCGGTAACGTGCCCTAGCTGCAAACCCATAACCACTTTGGTAGGTGTTTATAAACAGTCAGTGGCTTCTGAAAAAGATTGTTTAAGCACTTTGTGGGTGATGCTGATGTAAAAACAACTCCTGTGCACATGCCTGAGAGTAGCGGTTGACTTCCCAGGCTCTGTGCTGGTGTTTAGTAACCAGCCCATGACAGCTTTGATAAAAGATTGACCATGGTCCTCGGGTGGGCACGAGGCTGTGCCGGTGTTGGAAATGCATCTTCTGGGTTTCTTCCCCCGCCTGAATTTTCTCTGCCTGTGAGTTGCCGAGGCTGCGGGTTAGCAACCACATGCTGCCAAAGCGCTGTGGACCGTTCGGTCAGGAGCTGGCTCTTCTGGGTAGGGTTTCTGATCTGCAGGAGAATGTCAAGTCAGAGAAACTGAGCTCGCAGCATCCCATGGGGTTTTTCTAGTATTCAGTGGAGCAATTCCATGGTTTGAGAAAGATGATAAATCTCTGAGGGAATAGAGATAAAGTAGTGCAGAAGCTCATTTAGCAGGGAGATACATGGGCTGCCCACACCTCCAGCTGAAGCTTGTGCCAGCGCGTTTGCTGCCAGCAGCTTCCACGCCGTGTGTCCTGCACCGTGAAGGTGTCTGAGATGAGACTTTTTTTTACACCGTGACAGACATCAGTTGCCCAAAAGAGTGTGTGATTCAGTAACGTGCTTTTACAGCATCAGGCAGGTCGGGTAGCACCTTTCTGGCAGATGGCATCTTGTGGGATCAAGATGTTCACGTTCACCTTCAGCGTCCGGCATGTCCCACAGCTCAGGAGTGGTGACGAAGGAGTCCCCAGTACCATCACCTGGGGGACCACTTTTGGGGAGAAACCTGGGCACGGATGGCACTGTGGATCTGGGGAACTTCCTCCCCAGATATCACCAGCGCACTCGTGCGTTCCTGGTTAGCTGTAGTGCAGCTGGCTGTCGCACCTAGGGAATGAAATGCATCTAACGAGAGGTCGACAGGGTCCCTGAACTTGCACCTTCTCAGCCAGAGCCAAAGAAAGAGAAAGATCCCTAAATTAGTCTCTCTGCTAAAGCAGAAACTCTCCTGATAATGTTTATTGAGTGGGAAGTGCAGGCTGTGCCCCATCCTGCTGTCCTCTCTCCCCTGGCACGCACAGCCCAGCGAGGCCGCTCAGCTACGCAGGATCTGAGCCTGCTGCAGGAAACAGCAAAACTGTAAAAGACTTCGGCGGAGATGAGACTTTCCTGGGTACTCCAGCTTGCTGCAAAGGAATCACGCTTTGTGTCGTGAATCTTCTGTGATGAGCTTTGGTAGTAGCTCTTGGTAGTGAAGTGCAATTGAAATCGATGCTTTCCTGCCGTGCACCATCCCTTCAGCAGGACATCTTACCCCAAGGGGGCCAGCAATGAGTGGAAGCTTCAGGCCATGGAGATAGGGAAGTGCCCAGGTCCTGCAGGCTGGGGACAGACCGGTCGGTCAGGGCATGGGCAAGCGGTTGGGAGGATTTCAGGGTCCAGGGCAGGGCTGCGGGAGGATGCTGCTAATGAAAGTGGTATTGAAACCATCTCTTTCCCTAATCCACTTACGTTGACAGGTCAGACACAGCAGGGATGAGTTAGTTAGAGAAATAGCATTCCAGGACAGAAATGGATTGATAAAATTTAATTCTATTAAGAGATCATTCCAGTGCTTAAGGGCACTAATAATTGTGTGGGAATCTGAGGCACAAAGAGATTAGCAGCAGAGTTTATTTCCAGAGCAGGTTGACTGTTGAGATGTCATTATGTAAACTAAATGTTCATGTATTAAGAAGTACTTGTGCAGTTTTGTCCGGAGGGAGTCCCAGGTGGGAACCGTGCACAGCCCCATGGATGCTTCACGGGGGCAGAACTGGGAGAATCGATCCATCCAGCAATGTGAATTTTGAAGGTTTCTATTCTGAGCAAACGGGAATAAATGCACTCCTGTGCTGCATCGGGTGCCTTACCGGGGTGTTGCCAGGGTGGATGTTTGGGAGGAAGGCGGAGGAGCTGCTGTGGTGGGTGGGCGCAGAGTCCTCCACAGGCACAGGTCCACCCCGGGCGGGGGATGCACAAGTCCCTGTTTCCCCCTCAGGGAATACCCAAAATAACGTGTGAACCCATCCCAGCTGTGCTGGTGTGGGAGTTGCAGTGGTGTGTGGATGCCCTGAGCATCACCAACCATTGCTGCTCCTTCAATTGTCCCCACCCATCGCTGGGGGATGCTGACGGGTGGGTAGCACTGCAGGAGGCCATCTGGGGTTAAGCCTAAAGAAATCCTAACTGTATCCTGCTTCTGTCCTTTGTGTTAAAATATTCTTTCTCTCTCTTTTTTTTCCCTGCTTCCTCCCCTGCCTCAACCTCCTCCTTTTCCAGCAACGTGGACACCAAGGAGCTGTGCGGTGAGTGCGGTCCCTGTCTCGGGGAAAGAGCAATCGCTGTGTGTACGTGTGCTTTCGAATGATGCATGAAACCAGTTAGCAAGCTGGTAGTGCCGTAGAGTCTGCCGAGCGGGGCAGGGGGGTGGGTTTCTCAGCACTTCTGCTGCTTCATCCCTCATTCCACAGGAAAACTGACAAAACTTTCCTTCATTTTCTTGCAATGTGAATGGGGTCAGAGCTGAGCGGAGCACCTGGCTCCCGTTCAATAACAAGATGGAGTTTAATTTCTGGCAATGTCATGGCTTCCGGCTCTGCTCTGAAGTTCAATAAACCAGTCTAGCTCTGCAGTACCCGTAACGTGTTTCTTCTTAGGCCAACCTTCGTGTTTCCCAGCAGGCTGCCTAAGGTGTGTACCACCTCTGCTGCCCCTGCCACGGCTCACAGAAACTAAAGGCTGAAGAGAAAAGCTCTGATAATGGCTTGTCCACATCTTCACCAGAATAGGAATATTTCTTTCTGGGATTTCTCAAGGGCTCTGCCTTGATGCAAGGGAACTTGTGCAGAAGGCTCCTGCTGCTTACACGGATGTATTTTTCTATGGACACTTGCTATTAGGAAACATTCCCTGTGCCCCAGCTTTTTGGGAAGAGATGGGAAGACAGGGGTGTGTGGCCTGGCAGAGGCCCCATCCGTCTCTTCTCCTCCCCTCCCATGCCAGGCTGCAGAAGAATATATAAAGCCACCTCAGCAGGTCCTCACCATTTAACTTCGTCACTTTGCCACTAATTACAGCCTTCAGAGGTCTGGCTGAGAGCCGGTTATGCAGCCAAAAAGCACCTTGCCAGGGCACCTGTGCCAGCACTCGTTATTCCCGACACTTGCAAGACCTCTCCATCCAGCACAGCCAGCGGGTCTGCCCGTGCCAGGACGTTGCCGAGGATTTCTCCCCTCCTGGGGTACCCAATCCCTGCCCAGACCCTGCCCTTCCGGCCACAGCACCCAGCAGGATTTTGAGCATTCAAGCCTGCGGCAAGCTGTCAGCTGGTTCTCCCCACTCGTTGTCCTTTTGGTACACAAGAAACGAAGCTTTCCGTAAAATCCTTTTGGTTTGCTGATGATATGACGGGCTTGCTCCCATCACTCCTTGTGTTAGGTCTCCTTGCCAGCTGATCTTAAAAGGGATCTCTTGATCCCTGCAGCATATATGAGAAATTTGAAATGGCGTAATCCATATCAGGTAGCAGCCTATAAAGTTCTGGGGTTTTTTCCTGCCAGGTAATACAATAATCACCAGCACCTAGACTGACTTAAACGCAACTGTGTGGCTCCTTACCCCCAGAGGAGCTCCCAGTCATAGCTGGGAGCACTTAATGAGCCCAGAAAGTGTGGGTACAGCTGCCAAATTGTACCTGCCACCCTCAGTTTGAATGCAACGCAGACACTGCGTGCAATGGTACAAGCTGTCCAGAGAACTGAGATGTACTCTGAAAAAGGGAGATGCACATCGACCTGTCGCAGACTGCCGGGGTGGTGGGCCACTGCTTTTCAGGGGAGAGATGGGTGGGGGGCACCTACCTCCTCCCACACCAGCCCCAGCTTGGGGTGGTGCTCATCTCCTGAGCACCAGTCTCTCCCCAGATGTGTAGGAGGCATGAGCAAGAACCATATAGGATAGGAAGAGCTGATCTCAGATATTCCTGTGGATAAACAAGGCTAAAACAGTAGAACTGAATACTTGGGTTGCAGAAGTCAACGTCGTTCTCCTCCCAGGTGCTCCTTGGTCAGTCTCGCAGGCCGTGCTCTACCCACAGCAGTTCTTTTCTCCTGAAATACCTGGGTCCAGCTTTTTATTTCAGCACTTACAAAAATGGTTTTCCTTTACTTTTAAGATCCGCTCAGTTTTTCTTTCCCAAGTAAAGTAATAATAAGAAGAATAACACAAACAAACGTGCTGCAGTGGGAATAAGCTGTTTGGCTTATCATGGAACAGCACAGCTGTGGTCAGTCATGCTGTGACATTCTGGTTCCTGCCAAAATCTTCTTCCCCTTGGATATGTTCCTGGGCTGTAAATAGCTATAGGCACTTCTAATTCAGCTGAGAGAACCTAATTAGTAGCATTGTTTCCTGGAGTTTGTGTCTTGTTGCGTTCCGTAGAGATGTCACCTCGGTGTGAAGCGTTGTGTCTCCATGATGAGGAACAGTGCCAGCAGCTTTTCAGAAACAGCTTTTAGCTTTTAGTCTGTGTCACTCGCCTCACCGCCACACTTCACTTCTCTCCGTTTCCATTGTGAATGTCGAATTCCAGGACTCCATAGCTCAGGCATGAAACTGCACTGGGGCTCAAACGTGCCATGGAGCCATCGGCTGTGTGGGGACGTGCCAAGTTTGGCTGTGATTTGCATCAGTGCAGAGCGGCTGGGATTGCATTTGGCTGCTGCTGGAGCTGCAGTGCAGCCTGGCGCAGATCACCTCTGCTGCAGGAGGGTTGAGGACGGCACGGAGAGAGCCATCCATCTCCATTGCTGTGGGGAATATGTGCTTTTGGGCCCAGCTTGCAGCTCCATTCTCTTCCTTTTGAGGTGTATTTTGCTCTCAGAAGCTTGTGCAACCTGTGATTGAGGGCTGAGGTGCAAAAGGGATGGGAACGTAGGGAAAGATGTAAGGCCAATCTCAGCTTGTATAAATCTGGGTGAAACTGGCAGGTATTTGGATGCTTCTGAGTGGTAGAGACTGTAAAGGGAATGGAAAGGGGATTTGTTTTGAGACTTCTCCCTCCATGTTAGCAATAGGAGGAAGAGAGACAAGATATGGCCAAATGCAGAAGTGGGTGTGGAAATAAAGCACCTGCCAAGTTGTTGTCAGTGGGAGCTACTGTGCCTTACATCTCTTTTTTGCAATGGTCCCAAACTTCCCAGGAGTTGCACCACTTCCCATCTCTGCAGGACAAGCGGTGACTTTGGCTCAGGATATAGAATATAAAAATACACCTGAAATCACCCTCAAGGGTTTTTCTTTCCACCAATAAATAGAGCTTGCTGTGTCATGTAGCCTTGAAGCATGAATTTACATCAACTCTTCCCATCATGTCCCTCTTGGTTTGGTTTTCCCAGACTATTTTGCTGACCATATGGGAGACTACGAAGACGTCTTGGCCTCGCTGGAGACGCTGAACCTCTCCATCCTGAAGGCAATGGACTACACCAAACGGGTAAGTCCTCCTTACTGCGCCTTGTGCTCCACAGGCTCAGGACAAACAGTGTAAACGTTGACAGAGCATCCAAATCCCAAGGTCTTCATCCTGTTCAGCACTGTTGTCTCCTCATGCCATTGCATTTGTGCAGCAAGTGGATCGTGGCAGCAGCATGGCCATAGTAGATTTTTTTTGTGTGTTAAGAGCAGATGAATCTTGAAAATCTTGGCCAGATTGTGAACCAAGGTGCCAATGTCATGTGCAGTAGATGGTGGCATAGATGCTTTGTGGCTGAGCACCGTGTCATCTCAGAACCCTTCCCAAGTCTGAGAGGTGGTCTTGGCTCTGCCGTGGCTCACTCTCTGCATTGCCTGAAGCTCAAAGTTGTTCCAGTTGTCTTCATACAACATAGCCCATGGGTCTCTTGGGCGTGATTTTGAACGTGTGAGTTCTTGTTAGCGTAATTATGAGTGCTTTTGGAAACATGATATTATAAAGCTGCTATTAAATACAGCTGGAATGTTGGGAGGCATCCTGACTTCCAGAGATACAGTTGTTCCTTCACCCAGCTGCTGTGTTAGAAACTAGAGGGCTGTGTGTTTGAAGGACTGCAGGGGAGATGTTCTGTTCTCTATGTACAGGATACCTCCAGCGTCTTAGAATATGCACCATGTACCTTAATGATATTGTTAGTAACGGACTTCTAGTCAGTGACACTGAGCAAGAAGCATATTTGTTTACAAATACGTAGAAAATCTGAGCTGATGTACCAGATAAACACCCCCACTGAGAGGTGCACCATTCATCTGGTGTCTTACCAGGAGGACAGAAGTGTTTACAGAGCTCTCGTTCCTTTGAAACCATTTTCCTGTCCTTTCCATATAACTGGGCTGTATCAGTGATATTTATTACCCAGGATAATCAATCCTCCTCCCACTTCTACCTTCAACCATATTATGCATCATTCTTTTGTGCCACAACAAGAGAAAAGTAGTCTTCCTCCTCACTGGTGAGCACTACCGCAGTGCACTGTGGACCGAGCTGAGGAGGGAGGCTTTGCTTTTCCCAAGTGCCTGTAAGGGCTTCCAGATTCAACTCCAGTCCTCCTCCAAGTAATCCAGATTGAAATCTCTCTTGCACTTATCTTCGAAGCTAATGGAGAAATTTTGCTCAAATTGCTCCACATTAAAGATTTGATAATGATAAGAAGTTTTAGGAGTTACAATGGGAAACAGCAAATTTCTCTCCCCCCTCTGTTGCTGAGTAAAGAGCCTGGTTTCCTTGCTTTATCCAAATCCATCCTTTTTAATGTTTGTGAGGAAAGTGGCATGGGAAGTGAAGCCACATATTTCACACTTTGATGTCTTGCCATGATAAACTAGAGGCAGAAGTCTTTGGCCAAGCTCTGATCTGTCTGAAGTGTTTGTGAATTTTTTATCAACATTATGAGAGGGTAAAAAATATTGGGACAACAGTAATAGTTCATTTTTTTTCCGATTAAGTTGCTAAATCTGTTCATGCCTTGTTTATATTCATTATTAGCAAATTTTCTGGTAGTCAGATTTGCCAACTGTGCATTTTAAATACTTGTTAACATGCTAATAGATACCTCAGTAATTGAGTCCGACTTGCTGTTCATGATGCCTTCCACCATTGCTTTCGGAACGTGAGGTTAATAGATATGACTGATTCCTCCCAGTACTTCACAAAAGGAGGACGGCTGACTCCCTGTTTACAAATTAGGCGTCTGAGCGAGTGGGTATTATCTCGCATAAGAAATCTGCAGGAGAAGCGGGATAGTTATTCATTATATATATATATATATATATATATTCATAATCCACTGTCTGTCTAAGAAGACCATCTTTTACCTTTCTTGATTCAGCAACCTGTGGCAGGATTCACCTGCCTTAATTGCAATGCGTTTACCTAAACCTGAACTGGTTACCCCATCGTGATCTTGTGGAGGGACCCAGGGAGAGCCAGGGCGCTGGAGGCGTCTTCCTCCTGTGACTCTGCAGGATCGCAGTGCTCTCCATATCAGACGCAGACCCCTCCCTTCCAAATGGCCAATGCCAGGGGAAGGAGTGCCACCCCAGCACCCCCTCATCACCCCCATTTTATCAGCCGCTGGGGTGTGCTGCTTCGCTGCCTGCCAGACTTTTGGCAAGCGAGCAGATGGACCAAGTCTCCTTCACAGACAGGAGCTGGCGATGATGTTTCATGAAAAACATCAGCTCCCTGCTGTGATTTTGTGAACAGAGTGGTACAGAAGCACATCAATGAATTATTCAAACGCAAGCGCTTTGTTCAGGTAAAGAACTGAAGGGAAAAAAACCCAAAACAGAAAATCAGCTGTCGTAGGTGGTAGAGAAACTCTTCTCCATTGCTCAGATAGGACAGATTTCCAGGCAGCATCAGAAGCTTTTCCTGAGTGCAATCCATTAGTGTTCTGCTTTTAAGATGGGAGATGTTTTCACTATATGTTTTCCATTAAAAAAAAAGTATGTTTACTAGACTTTCTGAGTTTAGTGTCAGGATTGCCAAGACAGAGTGTCAGAAGAAGGCTTCTTAGGATCCAAACAGATAAAATAATCTGACTGAGGTCTTCTCACCAGTTTCCAGGCCAGGTGTGTTCCTGCACCCCACCTCAGCCCGGGGAACATCCCAGGGGTGTTTTCTTTCCTCCAGGGCTGGGCTCACTCCTACAGGCGAAGGCCTCAACCCCAGGGAGAAGACTCTCCAGCCCAGGACTGCCAAAGCTGATATGAGGTCCCACTGTGTGATGAGGTAACCAAGGGCCCCATGCTGACTTCAGGATGTTTGGGAGATACATACATCTAAATATACTTTCAGAAACACTGGATCAGGGAAAAGACTGCCAAAGCAGCAGGTTTTGGTTGGAGCCAAGCGCGGTTTTGTGCCACTCTTGATGCTCGAGCCTGTTGCTGTCTCCGCAGCTTTTCCCCAAGGCTGCATCCTGCAAAGGGCTTGGTGCTGATGCTGAGCACCCTGATGCGAGAGCAAACCGTTTCGCTTGTGAGATGCTCCTGCTTCTCTATATTAAAATAAACATTTCATCATCTGGAGAAAACTATTGATCATTTGAGAGCGTTCCTTCTTCCCTCCCTCTGCCCTCCATTAATAAAAGCATTCAGTGCAAACGGTAAATGAAGCCTAGCCTTCTTCTGTGCTGGCTTTCTGACGAGAGGTCCCTGCTGGCGATTGGGGCTGGATAGCCACCGTGTTTCATTGCTGTTTGTATTTCTCACCTTAAAAGACAGCTGATTATTTCTTGCTCATAAAAAGAGAAAGCAGCAATTATCTCATGCTGGAGGAGCTCATAAAGTATCAGCAGTAATTAGATTCAGCAGTGGAAGGTCTCGTACAGCAAAACAAAATCTGTCATTGGAATTATTTTCCAATACGGCGATGTCCGTGCCACGTTGAAATGACTGCCAGTGATGGTGGGAAATGCAAAGTTAAATTGGAGAGAAAGGAAATGAACTTTCAGGATCTAAAAAAAGCTAACGGTGGGAGATGTTCCTCCATAATTCTCATTTACTGTTTTGTAGTGCGGTCGGCTAAGATCAAAACCAGTGTAACTGGAAAGGACACAGTTCACATGTCCGGTGTTGGTGGGAGCTGGGGGCCTGGGGCCAGGCTGAGCTGTCCCTCCCGTTCGGTTACTGACTCCCCTGCCTCGGGCTGCCCACTGTGGGAAGGTGCCCACCCGGTCCCTCCACCATCCCTGCCCGCCTTGAGGGGTGCCGGGCACGGCGGAGTGGGGGGACAGTGCCCAAGGAGCTGGAGGGACGGCGCTGGAGCGAGGCTTACCACCGAACAACACTCTCACCCAGACACCGTGGGAAACATGCTTTAGCTTGGTAAAAAAAAGCACATTTTGTGGCTTTTTGAACCTGAGAGGCTCAATCAGCCCTGTTTCTGTCAGGTACAGCTTCCACCGCCTGCCCCACAGGGGTCGCTCCTGCTCGCCACTTTTGCTGAGCAAGCATTTTGCGGCACCGAGGGTGGAAAACATCAGCAAAGTTGACCTTTAGCAGTGAGGCAAAGGTTAAAAGCAAACTGCAAAGAAGTCCCAAAAACACTGAGTGAAGAATGCCCTCAAGGACGAAGCCGCTCAGATGTAAGGTCAAATCGCTTCTTCCTGGAGAAGGTCCTGTTGGCCACCAGACGGGTCCAGGAAGGTGGCTGTCCTTGGCACGTGGCCTGTCCCAGTTGGAAGGGAAGTGCTAGGAAAGAAAAACTGCCCGAAGCTGGAACTGAAATTGTAACAACGCCCCACGTGCACACTGAAGTGAAATGGGGCTGATCCCTCTGGTGCTCAGGAACACGGTGCCGGGAAAGGCTGCGCCACTCTACTGCGGCAAGGGCCGGGGCTGCAGATCTCCTCTCCCCGCTGCTGGTGCCGGCGTGGCCATGGGTCTCCGCCGGCTTCCAGCCACCAGCAGCACACTGCAGAGGATCAGCTCAGGTACAGCCCCAGAGCGAGCACCGTCTGCCACCAGTCTTGGATGCTAAAAATGATGGATGGGGTTCTTTTGCTTAGTAGCACAGTCCAGATCAGCAATACAGAGTGCTCTCATTTGCATTCTTACCTGCCAAAATTAAGCCTGCCAAATATGATATTGCTCATTTTTGAATGATGACACCTTGATATATAATAGTCAGTAGAAATAATCCTTAAAAATAATGTTTTCCTCCCACCCTCCAGCTAATCCTTTATCTCGTCCTTTCATTTTACTTGAGCAGGTTTTTCTCCTGCTCTGCCAAACAAACTTGGTGCTCACATCGAGGTCATCTGAGGCCCCTGGAGCAGTGGTTTGCTGCAGCAGGAGGCTGTCCCGTGGCAGGGTGTAACAGCAACATGGTGGTAGCAGCTCTGGGTAATGCCGAGACGAGCAGCATGAGCTGCTTGGGGCTTCCCATAGATGTCATGGTCTGGTCCCAACCTGGCTTGCACCAAGCCGTGGTGGTTACATGAGCATCAGCTGAGCTCTGAAGCCAGGATGCCTTTGGCCTCCTTATCCATCAGTGTGCCCAGGTGGCCAAGAAGGCCAATGGCATCCTGGCTTGTATCAGGAATGTTGTGGCCAGCAGGAGCAGGGAGGAGATTGTGCCCCTGTACTGGCACTGGTGAGGCCACACCTCAAGTGCTGTGTTCAGTGTTGGGCCCCTCACTACAAGAAGGACGTGGAGGGGCTGGAGCATGGCCAGAGAAGGGCTGCGAGGCTGGGGAAGGGTCTGGAGAGCAAGTCTGATGAGGAGCAGCTGAGGGAGCTGGGGCTGTTCAGTCTGGAGAAGAGGAGGATGAGGGGGGAACTTATTGCTCTCTATGACTGCCTGACAGGAGGGTATAGTGAGGCGGGGGTTGGTGTCCCAAGCAACGAGCGATAGGACGAGAGGCAATTGCCTCAGGTTGTGTCAGGGGAGATTTAGATTGAATAGGAGGAAAAATTTCTTTACTGACAGAGTGATGAGGCATTGGCCCAGGCTGCCCAGGGCAGTGGTGGAGTGCCCATCCCCGGAGTGGTTCAAAAAATGTGTGGATGTGGCACTTGAGGAGACGGTTTAGCAGGCGTGGTGGTGGTGGGTTGAACAGTTGGACTTGATGGTCTTAGAGGTCTTTTCCAGCCTTAACGATTCTATGATTCTCCTGGTCTGGGCTTGAAGCCCAGGGGGTACCACTGCAGTGCAGTATATCTGTTGCTCCATCTTTCCTCCTGGGAGAATTTGTACCCTACCATACCTCAGGGTCTCCTTCGGTGAAGCACTTCTCTGGCTTCCTTGCTGCTGAACACAGGAAGAGCTTATGTCCTGGTACCCTGTACCTGGCTGAACCCCAGGAGATCCTGCCCACCTTGTCGTGGTCTTCTGCCTCAGAAGCATTTGGGTCTGCTCTAGGGATCTGGACATTTACTCAAATGGCCCTTTCCTGGGATGAGTTTGCCTCTTCTGGGGGGATCAGAGCATCATCTATCCTCACCGCAGCAGTGTAGATGGTCCGCCCTGATGGGGAGGGAGACGGTTTAAGGATTGTTAGCTCCTTTTTTCTTAGGATGGGTGATGTTTTTGTACACTCCTGTAACACAGTTAAAGGTGTATTCGTGGTGAATGGTTCTGGATAAAAACAGAAAGGAGTGGGACTGGGGCAGAAAATTGGTAAAGGCTGAGTCATCTTTCCATATATTTTGAATGAAACATGTCTAGTCAGAAATGCTGAACAATTTCAGTATCAATTTCCATAGCAAAAAAAATTGTGAAGATTTCTGGAGAAGTTATAGGACTCTATTTCAAGAACAGTCTAAAAGGAAACAAGGTGTATTTGTTTAGCTTCTCAGAAAGCATTTCTGCAACTCTTCTTCAAAATTAATTTTAAAAAATATTGCACCACAAATTAAAGCAACAAGTGCTACTCCAGTTCTGCAAGAACTGAATTTTACCCAACTTTTCTGTTCAGACTCCAGACAAGAAAACTAATTCTCCGTGCAATGCCATCCGGAGTGATTTCCTTGCCAGCCCCAACTGTGTGTGAGATCCAGTCAGGCTGGTAGACTGCTGGGGAGCACAGCGGGGCTGGCAGGGAGATCTGGAAGGTCTCTCTTGGAGCTTATTTTTAGATGATGATTTATTCACTGCAGTTTATTCACTGCTCTTCAGCTTGTCTGTCGCTGCAAAATTCATGTCTCTTTTCTCGCTCTGAGAAGGAGCATCTTCCCTGGAGGTCCTGCTCATGCTGCCCTGACTCCAGCTCTCGTGGACCTCCCGTAGGACATAGTCTTCCTCCTTCCCCCTCCTGTTTTAAAGCTATTGCTTCTGTGATTAGATAAATTGTATGGTGAAGGGAATGAATCCAACCAAACATCTTGCTAACTAGCCTGAGAGCAGCTTTGAAGGAGTCACCAAAAGGAAAGGCAGGGACCAAGTCAACACAGCACCAGCTGGCGCAACCAGGCTGAGCCTTCAGCAGCTTGACCATCCCACGTCGTTACATCTGCAGGGTCTTTTGAGTAGGTCCTGTTTGGAAAACAAAATCCATACTTTCCTCAGAACATTGAAAGAAAATACATATTAATTTATGGTCTTGTGGATACTGGAGACAGCTAATTAGGAACTTGTGTGAAGGGAAAGGCTAATTATAGCCAGGGTGTTCAGAAGGAGGAGGCCACGCGTCGTTTCCAAGTCTGTTCTTTGCCTGCTGTTTGAGGGGACAGGGTGCAAAAATGCCATATGCCTCTTGATCCATGGGTGACCTCAGGGTGCGCACCGTATAGTGCGTGCGTGGGCCAGCAGCTACCTGCCCTTGGCATTCACGCAGCTGTTGCAGCAAGGAGATTTTCTAAGAAAGAGGAGAAGGAAGTACCAGAACAGATTGCTTGGGAAGGGTCCATGGCAGGAGACCTTCAGGACCAGACAAGGCAAACATGAGCCGAGAAGGGTCCGAGGAGGGTTTTATAGCAAAAGACTTTTAAAAACCATGTGATGCCATCATCATTTTTTTTATCTGAACAGGTGTCTCATTTGTTTTTTCAAAGCCATTTTGGGAAGGCTGAGGGTCTTTCATATGTTAATGCTTTCATTTATCAACTATTTAAGTGTCAGTTCTCTTCAGGTTTCTTCTTCTGATTATGTGCCAGGCAATCAGTTTTGGGTCTCCGCTTTTGAAGGGATTTAAGAGTCAGGGGGAGGGAAAGGAGCGAGGCGAAGGTCTGAGTGTTATTCTAATTATAAGAAAATATCTCTTCGAAGAAAACAGGCAATTATGAGCAACGGATTTAAATCAGCCACTCGGAGGTTACAGAGCAACACATGCCTGGTTGTTAAAGGGGTGAGTGGGTGGAAGATAACCTTTCTGTCAGCCCGGGATGAGGTTTGACAGGGGTGTTTCATGGCATGGCAATGGGTTTGTTGTTGGGCTTGTTTTTTCCAGCTGGAGGAAAAGTGTAGGTGAAACAGCACCGGCTTTGGTTTCCATCTGAAAAGCCTCCTTGGTTTGGTGCCATCGCTCTGTGGGTGTGCTTCAGCGGTGGTTGGAGTTAATAACAATTGGAGAAGCTGTCAGTGTCCCCGGGCTTGGTAAATGCCAGCCAATTTGGCCGGTCTCGCTGAGATCAGTGCTGGAAAGGCTCACTGGTCAGGCTACAGCGCTGCAAGGCAAAGGGAAGGAGTGGGGCTGTCTCTGGGGGTGGTCTCCGAGTCTGGGTGGCACACCGTCATTTATATTTTACATCCTGTAGTCTTATCGAGCTAAATAGTGACCTTTAAAAATGCCAGCAAAGAAGCTTTGAGATGCTCAACAGCATCAAAAATCTCCTTTTTCAGCCGTTTGATACCCCCAGGAACACAGCCGTGAGAATCCACATTTAGGCACCAGTTTGCCACGCCTGGTGATGGATGCTCGAGGTCAGTGCTCGCAAGTCCGAGCGCTCAACGGCATCACGATCCCAGCTGTGAATTGCACAGCTAACACACCCCAAGGGCATTTTCATTAATCTGTTCTGGAATTTGGGCAGATTTGGAACCAGCGCATATGGGAATTGAAAGCTTGATGAACCGTGGCAGGACTTTGAGCAGCTTGTGCCCCGACGTCTGCACCCGCTGTGCATGGGGAGGTGCATAAAAAAAGGGAGACGTAAAAAGGCTGTGATCTGAAGAGAGGGGTGGGATTTAGGGCTTGGACCTCAGCCAACTGACATGGGGACCCAGCACTTGGCAATATTTCCACAGTTACCTGTGGCTAAAGCAAATTGTCCATTTCCCACTCCTTCCTTCTCTTATTTTTCAACGTCTCTGGCTCATGCCCAAGTTTGTCAAAGGGTGATGCCTTCCAAGGCTCTCCTGAGAGCTGGGCCCTGCAGACATCTCAAGGCCATCCTTTCAACGAGGCTTTTACGTATGCTTCTCGCTGCAGATGCATGCAGCCACCCTTTTGCAGCTGCAGACATCAAGGCCGGGTGGCTGGGGATGTGGCCGAGAGAGATGCCTTTTTTCACCCTCCTCTGCCTCTTTGGCAGCCACCATGCTCCTTCCTTAACCAAGGCTTGCCAGCGAAACACTCTGCGGCCGCGTAGTGTTTGTGATGCCAAAGTCTTTCTCGCCTTGAACTAAAGGACCAGCTGGATGGAAAAGAGTGGCTTGGAGATGTGCCCTTCCAAGAGCTTCTGGCACAAAACGACTGCATTGAGCTGCAATTATATTGTCTCCATAAATATTTTAACTTCTTAAGCACAGCAAAGAGGAAATAACTCTTCAGGGTGGAGTTAATAAGACCAAACCTCATTAAATCTCCCTAGGACAGACTGACAAATGTTTTAATAAGGTGATGGGAAGGACTCCTTTGGATCTGGGCTTCTTGATGACTTCTGTTTGCAACACCAAAGAAGACTTTTGCTAGAGGAGAGCCCGAGGGATCGCTGAAAAGCCTCTGAGCACCTGCGTTTCCGACCCAGCTCCTGAGGGCAGATGTCACAGCTGGGTTGGGAAGCAGCCAGGGTTAGCTAAGTGGGGGAAACTCCCCACACCGTCGTTTGAATTTCAGAACTGTTTGACTTACTGGCCTGCCAAAAAGCGTCAGATCTTCACGGACACCCCAATATTCCTCTGCAGTGGCTGGAGTAGCTCTGTACCCAACACCCATCTGTCCAGAGCACCTCGATGTAGGGAGTGAAGCTGATTTAAATGAACGTAGAAATCACCTGTGTGGTTTTTCCTAAAGCTGAACCAAGTTTATAGGCTGTAATGAGGTAATAAAATCCAGACATTTAAGTACACATACCCTTGCAGCCTTATCTTCTAACACCCGGAGTCAGTTCGCGTGATCAGGCAGCACTCGGCATAGCCCGTGCCTTCATAAATATGATTTTCTGAAGGGAGCAGGCTCCCATGTTAGGGAGAGTGATCTGTTCACACGAGGCATGGGAAGGGCTGGTTAGGGAGTTCGTGCATGGCGTTTGCAGGAGACAGGCTGTAGAGGCTTGGAGAGCAGCAGAAAGGTGGAGGTAAATAGCAGCACGTTACCCCATTTATTTGATGCGTGGATTGAAACGGAAAAGCAGCAGCGCATCCTTTGTGCCTCCAGAAGTGATAAACAGCACGGATCAAGTGTGAAATCAGCCGATGGGCTCGGAGAATCCATGGGGGATTTGCCACGTGGTTTGGATGACTTTCGGAGAAGAGGACAAGGCAGTGGTGTTCAAGATCACACTGGAAAGGGAAATTAATGGGGAATTACTCTGTCTTTGCAGTGCAGTTGTGCTTGGAGCAGCAGTGGGGGTCTTGGAGCACAAGGACCAGGGTGCGGCCCCCAGCTCCAGCCAGCCCCATGCATGCGTCCAGCTTGCTTGGCAGGGTAAATTGTGTCCCAGAAAACCAGCGCTCTTAATTAAAAGAGCAATCCAGTCAGCTGCTCGAAGGAGCGCACACATCTCTGTGTTGAGCGGCGGCAGGTCCCGGGGGCCTGCAGGTCGGTGTTCAATCCAGGAGGAGGAACACAGCCCCCAGCCCACGGGAACAGCCACCCTGCATGAGGCAGCAAGCAGATCGGCAATCAGAGCAGGGCTGGGTGCAAGAGTTAATCAAAATCTAGCTGTAATTATAGCAGAGCCCGTTTGAGCTCCTGATTAACATATCTGTGCCTTCATTACGGGCAGGCTGCGGGTTGCAGGCAGGGGCGTGCGCGAGGGGAGCAGCCTTGGAGGGTGGGCAGCTACGGAAGAAATCATTTCAGATCCCAGATGCAAAGGTACGTCTTTGCCAAGGAGATTTATCGATTTAATACACCCTCCTTAGCCAGTGTGTGGAGAGTGGAAGATGTATTAAATGGTAAAAGTATCGCCTGGGTGAGCGAGCCCAGTGTGGGGCTCTTTCCAAAGCCTGCCAGCAGAGGAAGGTGCAGGGCAAGGGACTTGAACGGGGAGTTTAAAACACTGTGTGCACAGAATTGTCCAGGTGTGATGTGTGTGCCTGTCTCTATATGTACAATGCGGTGCTTGGAAAGAATACACACACATCAGTAGTGTACATTGCGCCTTGTGGGTGAGTTGTGGGTATTTTTCTATGGAGAACAGAGATAGCCCAGCTATCCAGGAATATTTGTGACTGTATTCAAGTTTTTTCTCCCAATCCAAATGCTCAACAAATGTTTTCACATCACTACCTTGGGTCTCTCGCTGTTTATTTGTCTCGCTGCGGTGCCCGTGCCTCCCACGGAGGGGCCTTGGTGTGGTGCTCCACCAGCTGCCGCATCCGTGGTCCCAGCCTGGCTCTTCAGGCACTGGCCCAGGCTGCCCAGGGCAGTGGGGGAGTCCCCATCCCTGGAGGGGTTCAGAAAACGTGTGGATGTGGCCCTTGGGGACATGGTTCAGCAGGCGTGGTGGGGTTGGGGTGATTGTTGGACTTGATGGTCTTAGAGGTCTTTTCCAACCTATGATTCTACGATTCATCCAGCTCCCTGCCCGCGTGGAGCGAGTGAAAACTGTGCAGGCCTTGGCAGGAGATGCCCAAGCTCGGCATGGTAGGGCCACATCCCAGGGGTAAGGACTCGGCGTGCGGAAGCCCAGCAGCAATCGCTCCGTGGCAGGCAGGGGAGTGCAGCCAGCCCTGGGAGGCTGCGTGCTTTTGTGGCGCGTCACCCACTGCTCTGCACCCTGCTAAAATAAGGCAGAATTCTGAAGTGGGAGAGCGAGGAAGACATCGATCTTCTGTTCCCCCCGTCGAGGCAGAGGTGGTCTCAAGGCAAGCCCAATACGGACACCGCTCCATTGCGCTCCTCGTCCCGTGCCCGTTCATACGGTGTCGCGCCGGCTGCGCTTGGTTTCAGGGCATTATGGATCTCTGTGCTAACAACCAGCAGGCAAGTGGATTTTTCAAAGCTGGCTGACCTTGTTTTCAAACATCTCCAGGCCATGGAGGAAAGAGATAACTCAGAGGTGATCGCTCAGTGTTAAGGGTTGCGCTTCTGAGGCTTTGCTGATCCCTGGCCGGGGAGATCCCCACCCTTTCCTGCCCGGTCTTCTGACACGTCTGCCCGTATCCCACAGCGATGCCGGCTTTCTTCCCTCTCATCTGGCTGTCAGGTACTGGTGATGCTGGTGGAGTGCACTGTGCTGTGCTGGGGAGCATTGGGGCTGGAGAGGGGCACGTGGTACTGCTTGAAGAAAGGCTCCAAAGGCGGCAGGGTCCCACGTGCGCTGCCGAGTACATCTCCCAAACCGGAGGATCTTCCCCATGCTTGGTCCTCATGCAGATCTGCTGCAGCCCCTGGAGCGCCCTGGGCCGCTCCCGTCTCCCTTTGACTGGTGTCCTGGGACGGGCTGTGCCGGTGAAGGAGCGATGCAGCACACCGGTCCCTGCCCTCCTCACACCTCCCTCCCTGCCACCCATGGGTGCTGCAGCGGGCGGCTGCCAGAGAGCACGAGTACGGCACATTGCACGGCAGTTTGCTGCAGCGTCACCTTCCCTTCCACGCAGAAACGCCATCACTGGGACAGGGAGAGGAGCAAGGTTTGTGTGTTAGGAGAAGTCATCCACCACCGCACTAGTAGGGTGCTCAAGAAACTGCCGAGAAACTTGTGCTCCCCTACCAAATCAGGGGTGAGAAATCAGCTCTGCAACCACTTTCCCCAGATGTCTTTTTCTTCAGCTCATTCTTCTTTATGATTTCAAATATGAGATAAAGGTCCTCTGGGTTCTCGTGGAGCTGCTCTGGTTGCCATGGAAGTAATCCTTGTTAATCACTTCACCATAAACCAAGAATAACGTGAGTGGTGTTGTGCCACTGCGTGCTCAGATGGCTGGTGGTGTTGGGACCATTCCATCCTCACCCCCAAGTCTGGTCATTGCCAGTGGCATGCAGGGAGCCAGGAGCATCCGTCCCCATCTCCTGGTGCCAAGAAGTTGTGAGTCCCGGAGAAGCTGCGTGCCGGGAGGTGCTGGCACATGGGGAAGGGCTGCCTGGGAGGGTTTCCACATGGCTGTCCCAGCAGGCACTGAGGGGTTGGAGGGAGTCCGGAGGAAAAAGGATGCTGGCGAGTTTGGGTTTAGAGAAGCCGTTTCTTTCACTGCAAATTTTTTCAGCTCTGATGCTGGTTGTCTTCAGCCAGACCTGGTGTGGCCAGTTGCCTGACTGGGCTGGGCTTGGTCCATTTCAGCTGGGGTCAGACCAGTTGGGCTGGTGTTGAAGTGAATGGAGTGGTGTTGGGCCAATGCTGGGCTGGTTGGGCCAGCGTTGGACTGGTTGTGCTGGTGTTGGTCTGGTGGTACCAGTGCTGGTCCAGTTGTGTCAGTGTCCTGCCTCTGCCGGTGGCTGGCGGGAGGTGGAGAAGCAGGACCACGCCGTGGGCAGGGCGCAGGAAGGTGTGCTGGGGAAGGGGCCCTGGGTGCTTTAAGCAGATTGGTTGTGCTGTTAAAACATTTTATTATTTTCTGTCTTGGGAGGGTTTGGATTACCCCTGGAGCTTCTGTGGCTCGAGCAGCTCGTGCTTCTCCGCCACAGCTCCCTCGGAGCAGCCTGCCTCCGGCTGAAGGCATTCCTGCTCCGCCGGCCGTCTCCATCCCACCTCCAGCCCCAAACGGCCAGAGCTTTCTCCTTCTCCCTCTTCAGAAAAAAAGTCCTAATGATGAAATACGCTGAGGCGTTTGTCTCACCACGTGGGATGGGGGGGACACTGAGTGGTGGCTGCCAGAGCTTTCTGCCACTGGCTTGAAGGCATCTTCAGCTTGTGGTTCCCTGGTGAGAGCCGTGCTCATCGTCCCAAACCGTTTTTACTTTAGCGCTGGGTTGGCCGCACCGTTATGGACTGCGTAATGTGCTGAAGCTCCCGGAGCGGGGCTCTCCAAATCTCAGGGGGGGCCACATTCCATGCCTGCACCCGCTGGCTCTCCCCTTGCAAGACAATAGTGACGTAATTTAAGGTCATGGTAAGGAGAGCAGCTATGGACTTTGAGTAATTGCCTCGTTAAATTGCTTTACTTATAGATAAATAGAGATAATATATAGATGATAATATAGATAAATTTAAAAATCTCTTTATAGATAGATACAGCAATGCTGATGTGCCTCGCTCCCTCTCACCACAACCTCTTTAAGTCTCTCCCAGAGACGATCGATGCTGGAGGGGCATTATGCTGGGTGACCCATGGATGCTGGAGGTCTATCTGCTTCCCGTGGGGTGGGACAGCGCGTGCCCCTTCCTCCTGTGGCCCCTCCAGTTGGGTCACGGAGGGGACCATCTTGCGCACGGGATGTTGGAGGGATGCTGCACCAGCCGGGGTGCCCGTGGGCGCTGGGCGGTCAGCGTTGGGTCTCACCGCGCTCGCTGTCTGCCTCGGCAGGTGTACGAGAGCGGCAGCAACGTGGACCAGTTCGTGACCCGCTTCCTGCTCAAGGAGACGGCGAACCAGACCCAGTCGCTGCTGAGCTCTGTGGAGAGCGCCGTGGATGCCATCGACGAGCAAACCAACCCTACCAGGTCTGCAGCACCTCCTGCCCTCCTCTTGGCTTCCCGGTTGGTTTTGGTGCCGGGGGGGTGGAGGGAGAGGCAGAGGACGCCTTCGCATGGCGAGGGAAAATTCAGCAGGTGGCGTGCGGGAGTGGAGGGGAGCCGGGCCATCGGCCACCTTTCTCTTTGCCTCCCTTCCTGCCTTCCTGAGAGTCCTCGGGGCTTTCCTCTGCTGCTTTGTCCTCCCTGTCCCTGCCTTTCCCACAGCCTGAAGGGTCCTGCTTGATCCCTCCATCTGCGAGCGGTGCAGGAGGGGACACGAGAGGGGGGCCACAACCCAGGGCTGGGCTGGGTGGCACCAGCTGCATGGTGCTACAAGTGCAGGGTCCTGCACCTGGGGAGGAACAACCCCATGCACCAGTACAGGCTGGGGCTGACCTGCTGGAGAGCAGCTCTGTGGAGAGTGACGTGGGAGTGCTGGTGGACAGCAGGTTGAACAAGAGCCAGCAGCGTGGCCTGCCTGCCAAGAAAGCAAATAGGATCCTGGGGTGCATCAGGACGAGTGTGGCCAGCAGGTCGAGGGAGGTTCTCCTCCTCCTCTACAATGCCCTGGTGAGGCCCCATCTGCAGTGCTGTGTCCAGTGCTGGGCTCCCCAGCTCAAGAAAGATGAGGAGCTACTGGAGAGAGTCCAGCGGAGGGCTGCGAGGATGGTGAGGGGACTGAAACATCTCTCCTACGAGGAGAGGCTGAGGGAGCTGGGCTTGTTCAGCCTGGAGAAGAGAAGGCTCAGAGGGGACCTTAGAAATGCCTCCAAATATCTGCAGGGTGGGTGTCAGGAAGATGGGGCCAGACTCTTT
>Ga0065711_1028454_pt1 | contig 41125 bp, 24 predicted proteins | sample Hoacrofraction12_FD_59098 | JGI IMG/M metagenome (GOLD analysis project Ga0065711, IMG submission 59098) | Hoatzin crop microbial communities from Cojedes, Venezuela - Epithelial fraction 12 v2 (version 2) | ecosystem: Host-associated > Birds > Digestive system > Esophagus > Crop | place...
CCCCCCCCCAAGAGTTAAGATTTATTACGGCCATTAGAAATACAGATGTTTATATATCTGTGTCTCGGAATTCATTTAACTTTGCTGTTCTTTAATTCTGTTCTGCTTGCTATAAGACAGAATTACCAATGGCTCCTTCAGTGGAAGAAACTGCTGAACCTCTTTCAGCTGAAATTTTAATCCGGAAAAAAATGACTGGTATTTCCCACATTAAAGGGTTGGGGGGGCATCAGCAACCTTCTACAACTGTTCTGCTGGAACTGAGAAACTCTTACTGAAACTGGAAGCATATAATAAGGATCCACCATGGGAGTTAAGTATGCCATAGAAGTTTAAATAGCTAGACAAGAGAACCAATGAAGAATAATTGTGAACAATATCCAGATGTGTTTTAAAGTGAATTATTGGGAAATGTGTGATAATACAGCAAGTCCTAAACAAGCTTAACACAGACACATTGTTTTATAGTTACTTGTTAAAACGTCTCAAGATCCATTTCAGAAGTGGTCTGGTCTTCTGTAACCATTAAGAAACTGAACACTCTCTGAGAGTCTTGCCGCTCAGATGGTGGGATTTTTTAAATTCAGATATCCAACCTCTCTGCATTCATGTTCCTGTAATACTGATTTTCCTCTATCATTAAGACGTGTTTTTACTTCACTTTCAGTAGTCCCTAGCACTTTGATGGAATACTGTTGTGTCCTATCCCAGCTATAATTTGACTAGACTAAACTAACTAAATTGTTTTTGTCAGTTTCTGTAAGACAGGCACTCCATCTGCAGATCAGCCCATTAGCACCTCTTCCAGCTTCACTCAATCTTTCATGGATGTGTATGGCCAGAATTGTATGCAGCTTGAGATATTTCATACGAAGGTTCATCAGTACCTTATGGAATGGAAATAATATTCTCTGACTCCGCTGGAAATGCCTCTTCAGAAGCATTCTTGGATCACAGTTGCTTTTTTGATGAGTACAATATCCTGCTGACTCATAGTCATCCCCTGCGATTAACTAGGTTACGCAATTCTTTTTCTTCCTCATTCTTTCTAGTTGATGGATTCTCCGCTGAGTTTATAGAAGAATTTTATATTATTGGTTCTCAGGAGCATGACTATGCATTTTATACTATTGAATTTAGTACTATTGAATGTCATAAAAAATAATTTCCATCTGGTTTTATTTGCTTGCTTTTTATATTCCCTTTCAATAAACACTGAGCAAACAACCGAATCTGCCTGACTACTTTCAAATTGGGACTTTCAATGAGTATTTTTCATTCCTCCTCACTAATATACATCTATAACGTCTGCTAACAGAGCTTTTTCACTCAGCTAATCAGGGAATGGCAATAACAGTCTGCATCACTGACCCAGTCATTAGCCAAGATGCTTCAAAGTCAGTAAGTTCCAGAGATACCGAGTCTGTGAGCTCCAGCCTGGCTGCAACAGTCAATGACAATATTCTCATCGTCTCTAGTGAAAGTGGAAGTCAGCTTTTCATGTTTTAATTATGTTATTTGTTCTTCTACTTTCAGGATCCACTGAACATTTTTTCTGTGTATCAGTCGTGTAGAATTATCTGCTGTCCTGGACAGGAGACATTGTCCTGGATGGTCTGTGTGGGTTTATACAGCAAATTGCCAGTATTGATGGTTGTTTCATTGCCTCAGTGGTTAGAAACAGTTCATGCTTTAAACAACAATGTCACACTTTAATATTTCTGTTTTATGATTCTTTACAAAACAATAAGAATTTGTCCAGCAAGTGTGTGAATACAACCAATTCATTCTTTATTCTGCTATAAGTTGTATGTTTGCTGTAAAGGCTGGTTTTGTATTATTCAAACATTTTTGTGCAAATGTATTGCCATTTGCTGTGGGACAAAGTCATTTTATGGAGTGTCCAAGTTTTTTATTTTATACAGTAAAACTAACAAGTATTTCAGATTGGTTGCCATAACTACTAATAGACAATAATGACCTTTGGTTCCTGAATAGTCTAGATCAGTGAACTAATTTCTCCAAAAGCCTGTCCCCAAAATACCACATTCTTTAAACCAGACTAAAATATTCTGCACATGTGTTAAAAAATTTTTGGTTTTTTTTTAAGTTGTCAAAAAGCAACAAATTCTCTGGAACTAACAATGCAGAACAATCCAAATCCTGAGTGTCCTTTTGCTTCAGTAGTTGCTTTTGACTGTGAAGCAGGAGCTTTGCATTGAGAATGAATATCTATTTGCACGAATGTATCTTTGGTCATTCCCATAAATATATGGGCAAGACATAATGTTTATAGGATCACCCTGTGCTCAGAGTCCAGGTTTAACAAAGCTTAGCTGGAGTCCTTGCAGATTTTCTTCTGATTTGACAAGGTTAACTTCAGTAACTACCAATGGTAATCAGACTGTACCCATGCTCTCCACACACAGTGACTGAACATGTGACAAACCCATAATTAAAGGCAGACATTTCCTATTCCATTTGTCCTCAGTTCTGCAGATATGGAAATTGGAAACAAGCTTTTGTTTACGCACATCCTCAGTGACTTTTCTCCTGCTTTATTTTTGCCTTTTCTTTTTCTCTTCTTTCTGTTTTCTTTTCTATAGAAAGCTTATTTCTCCAGCCCAGACTGGGCAGAGATGCTCTGAAGCTTTGCTGGGGTAAAGAGTAAGCTGAAACAAAGGAGTTGATGCTATAAGTCCAGGAGAGAAATTTGGACCAGAAAGCAGGAAATCATAGAATTATAGAATCATAGAGTTATAGAATCATAGGTTGGAAAAGACCTCTAAGATCATCAAGTCCAACCGTTCACCCAACACCACCATTCCTACTAAACCATATCCTGAAGTGCCACATCTACAAGTCTTTTGAACACCTCCAGGGGTGGTGACTCTATCACCTCCCTGGACAGCCTTTTCCAATGCCTGACCACTCCTTCAGTAAAGAAATTTTTCCTAATATCCAGTCCAAACCTCCCCTGATGCAACTTGAGGCCATTGCCTCTCGTCCTCTCGCTAATTAGTTGGGAGAAGAGACCAACACCTGCCTCACTGCAACCTCCTTTCAGGTAGCTGTAGAGAGCAAGAAGGTCCCCCCTCAGCCTCCTCTTCTCCAGACTAAAAAGCCCCAGTTCCTTCAGTCGCTCATCATAAGACTTGTTGTCTAGACCCTTCACTAGCCTCATTGTCCTTCTCTGGATATGCTCCAGCAACTAAATGTCTTTCTTGTAGTGAGGGGCCCAAAATTGAACAGAGTACGCCAGGTGCGGCCTCACCAGTGCTGAGTACAGGGGCACGATCACCTCCCTACTCCTGCTGGCCACACTATTCCTGATACAAGCCAGAATGCCATTGACCTTCTTGGTCACCCAGGCATGCTACTGGCTCATGTTCAGCCGACTGTCGACCAACACCTCAAGGTCCTTTTCTGCTGGGCAGCTTTCCAGCCACTCCTCCCCAAGCCTGCAGCATTGCATGGAATTGTTGTGACCGAAGTGCAGGACCTGGTATTTGGCCTTGTCGAACCTCATACAGTTGGCCTTGGCCCATCGATCCAGTGTGTCTAGATCCCTCTGCAGAGTCTTCCTGCTCTCAAGCAGATCGACACTCCCACCCAGCTTGGTGTCATCTGCAAACTTACTGAGGCAGCACTCCATCCCCTCATCCAGATCATTGATAAAAACGTTAAACAAGACTGGGCCCAAAACTGAGCCCTGGGGAACACTACTTGTGACTGGCCGCAAGCTGGATTTAACTCCATTCACCACCACTCTCTGCGCTTGGCCATTCAGCTAGTTTTTTATCCAGTGAAACATACACCCATTCAAACCATGTGCAGCTAGTTTCTCCAGGAGGATACTGTGTGGAACAGTGTCAAAGACCTTACTAAAGTTCTGGTAGAGGATGTCCACAGCCTTTCCTTCATCCACTAGGCGGGTCATTTGGTCATAGAAGAAGATCAGGTTGGTCAAACAGCACCTGCCTTTCATGAACCCGTGCTGGCTGGGCCTGAACCCCTGCTTGTCCTTCACATGCCCAGTGAGTGCACTCAAGATGAATCACTCCATAATCTTGCCCAGCACCATGATCAGGCTGACAGGCCTGTAGTTCCCTCAATCCTCCTTCCAGCCCTGCTTGTAGATGGGTTTTACATTGGCCATCCTCCATTCGTCTGGGGCCTCCCAGGACTGCTGATAGATGATGAAAAGTGGCTTGGTCAGCTCCTCCACCAGTTCCATCAGTACTCTTGGGTGGAGCCCATCTGGCCCCTTAGACTTACAAGTGTCCAGGTGACATAGCAGGTCATTAACTGCTTCCTCCTGGATTATGCTATAAGGTCACCCTGGAGCCTTCTCTTCTCCAGGCTTAACAGCCCCAACTCCGTCAGCCTGTCCTCATAGGAGAGGTACTCCAGCCCTCTGATTATCTTCATGGCCCTCCTCTGGACCTGCTCCAACACATCCATGTCCTTCTTCTATTGGGGGCTCCAGAGCTGGATGCAGTACTCCAGGTGGGGTCTCACAAGAGCGGAGTAAAGGGGCAGAATCACCTACCTCGACCTGCTGGCCTCTCTTCTCTTGATGCAGCCCAGGATACAGTTGGATTTCTGGGCTGCAAGCGCACATTGCTGGCTCATGTAGAGCTTCTCATCCACCCCCAAGTCCTTCTCCTCAGGGCTGCTTTCAAGCCACTCTCCTCTCATTCTGTACTTGTGTTTGGGATTGCCCCGACCCACGTGCAGGATCTTGCACTTGGCCTTGTTGAATTCCATGCGATTCACGCAGGCCCACCTCTCCAGCCTCAACAGCAGTTTAATACATAGTTCTTGTAATACCTTACAAGTGCATTGCAATGTCTTAAGAAATTCTTCCAAATGCAGAAGAAATTATGTCTCTAAATGCTGGGTGTTTCCCCAGAGTATGAAGTTATTTAGTACTGGTTGCTGGATTTACCTTTCCCAGCTAAAGCATTTAAAGGAACTTTTTGATCTAAACCAATCATCCAGAAGTTTTCTGCAACCAATGCAGTGAAAAACCCGAACATGACTGCCTCCATTTTAAGACATATGTCTTCGGTAGGCCAGCTGAACTATCTGCTGAAGATACTGACTTTAGTCTGCTGAGGGAGCTGGAATGGCCAGCTTTAAATGTTGAACTTGTAGAGAGCAGAGACAGAAGAAATTAGTCAGCACTGTGGTTCCTACCTTTTGTTAGCATACACAGTTTATTCCACCTGACCTACTGTGACACAGTATCTGTTGTTACCTATAGCACTGATGACAAGTGAATGAGGCAATGTGTTTTAGCTGCTAATGTCTGCTTTGCCAATTTATGTATGCTGGCTACTTACATAAGTTGAAGATTTTGACCCACCTAAACCGTTAGAAAGGTTTTTCAATAAACTTCTTCATGCCACTTATGAGCTGGCACCTGAGAGAATCAACTGATACAATGAGAAGGTGACATGTTAAAATAGGAAATTGTCATACTGCAGGTTGTTATGTAGAGTTATCGAGTGGGATTTTGAGCTCTGCATCGAGGAAAGACTGAGGGATCTGGGCTTGTTTGGCCTGAAGAAGAGAAGGCTGAGAGGGGACCTAATAAATGCCTATAAATATCTCAAGGGTGGGTGTCAGGATGATGGGGCCAGACTCTTTTCAGTGGTGCCCAGCAACAGGACAAGGGGCAACGGGCACAAACTGAAGCACAGGAAGTTCCATCTGAACATGAGGAAGAACTTCTTCACTTTGAAGGTGATGGAGCACTGGAACAGGCTGCCCAGGGAGGCTGTGGAGTCTCCTTCTCTGGAGATAGTCAAGACCCGCCTGGAAAAGGTCCTCTGCAGCCTGCTGTAGGTGACCCTGCTTCGGCAGGAGGGTTGGACTAGATGACCCACAGAGGTCCTTTCCAACCCCTACTGTTCTGTGATTCTGTGATTCTGTGAAACATAAAAGCCATCATTGAGTCTCCTAATTTCATATTCTGCATTTTTTCCAAGTTCAAATGGTTGCACCAATAGGCAAGGTGATATAAGGACTTCTGAGCAGATATAGAAAAGTGTTTGGTTCAAATGGCAGAGAAATAATTTTCAAAAGCAGGTGAGTAACTAGCCATGTGGAATAGCAAGCCATCCCTTGGTGAACAGTCAAGTCAAATTTAAGACATTATTCCTCAGAAGTTTCTTTGTCTACATTATTTAAGGCTGTAGCTTTAGTTTTTCCAAAGCAGCTGACTAAAAGACCAGAAACCCTGGTTGCCCTTAAATTTTGCATAACACTGACTCTACACACTATGGTTTTTATTTTAAAAAAGCTTAAATTACTGACATTTTATCAGCTTTTAAAAACACATTCAAACTTCATTGTGTCAGTTTTTGTTAGTTTCTTGGCAGTTTCTTTGCATAACAGAATGAAAGACACAATGACCTTTCTGCTTAACTATTTGGGACAAAGTCAATTTATGCTCCCTTTCTTGCAAGTGTAATTGAATGATCACTAGCCTGAACTCTGAGTTACATAATCATAATTAATTATATCACAACTGACCTGCAGTTCTGCTTCTCAGTCCTCCCTTATGCCCTTCTCAAATTGGGACCATACCAACAGACAAATGATATCCTGCACTTTTAAATTCAAAGCCTAAATAATCAATTTCTCTCAACAATAGCAAAGATCATACAGCAGCTTTCAAATATCAGCTTCTTCTTAATATTTTTGAGATATATTGTTTCTTTGCTGAAGCTGCATTAACAAAATCTATAGTCCAATGTTGGAATGCAGAAGAAGCCTTTGAGAAATCCTGACAGGACAGCATGAAGAGAAAGCACAAGCGACACTCAAGCAGAAAGCTGATGAGGGAAATACTGACAGATGTCTGAAAGTGACTGATAAGCAGATGAAAGGCAGGAGGAATAATATCAGCTGATGCTTAAAATAGCCTGGAGAAAAGAAGAGAACAGTAAGATCTGTTGAGGATGGGTCAATGCTTTGATAGCATTTCTAGATTAATGTCACCAGCTCCTGATGGCAGTACCAATGGACTTAAGAAGTCACAGAAGTCAGGTTTCCTGTTAAGCAGCTTGTGAATTTCCTCATTATTAATCAAGGCCCATTTTTAAACAAGGGATAGGCTGCTATGCGCTAAGCCCTGTATTTTTCCACCTTTGACATCTGGTAGTAAGTCTGTTCTTAAGTAGGAAGTATACTCACTGTCAGTTGAGATCCCCTGTTTTCTATCTATTATTGAATTATTGTAAATCCTTTACACAGATACAGCTCACATAGTAGTTCTCATATGCACAGAAACTCCACAGGTTGTGAAGCATCACTGAAAAAGGAATACTCAGAATTTTAGAAGGTAATATTCTGTATTTTTATATTTCTTTCAGACATCAAAGGCTAGCTCTCAGTGTTTGATGAATGATGAGTACTCAGATGAGTAACTTATGATTTCATGACTCACAACACCTCAAAGGATATCACTACAGTTTTCGTTGTACAGCCTACAATAAAACTAGACTGCCTTTTAAATTAAGGAAGAGGACACCATGATTTCATTAAAAAATAATGACATATTGGCAGGAATTTTCCTCCTTAGGCTATTGTGACTTTATTGAGCCAGTGGGCTTGCTCCTGATTTACACAGTAATGAAAAAAATCTGGCCGAGAATTTTTATACATTTGTGATAACCACTTTTGTTTTCTGCACATGAAAGTGTAAGAGTACGAAGGGTTAGAAATGACCTTGAGGACTTACATTCCTTCCTTTTAGATAGAGCTTATGGTGTATTGCAGACATGTACAAGCACAAGCCAGAAAGGTATTTCTAATACAAGGAAACATTATTATTTCCCAGACACCGCACTTCTAAGGAACTGCTCTGTACCAGTGAAATATGGAGCTGAATTCTCACAAGGAGCGTGGAGTGGGCAACTCCTGCATGTTCTTCTCCCTGATGGGTGGCACTTGTCTGATGACAGTAGGTACAATATCACTGTCCTTCCTCACATCTTTTGTGATGCCCTGCTGCTCAGAAGTTCCCTAGAGAGATCAGTCTTTGCCCAACATACAGGCAAGCAAAATCTGTTTCTCCTTCTGCTGAGGTACATGGGTTATCTTTTTTGTGTGCTTCAACCTGCCATATTCCAACTCACTCCAGGAAGAACCCTCCGTTCCCCTGCCCAAAGCTTCAGTCCAATCTCAGCCTAGTGGCAGCCAAAATCTCCCTCAACCTCTTTTCTTTTTTTCTCTTCCCCCACTGCCCTGAGCAGAGATGCACTTTCACTTTTGCATCTCTTTCGGACTCTGCTTCATTTCTAAATGAGTGAGAGTGGACACAGAGAAGTAGTTTTGGACTAAGCATGGGGGACTTCAAGATCTTATGAGACTCCAAGGATAACTTCCAACCACTTACCATATCTTTATCTGTTCACTTGCGCTGATGAGCCCTATAAAATTTAGAGTTTATAGACAGGTGGGATTTTCATGTATTAAGGATTTTCTATGAAGGAAAATCTGAATCCCTGACAAAGAGAGGGGTTCTGCATGCAGAGGAAACAGGTGAAGACATGATGGAGGGACTACTGTTCTGGTTCTTTCATCAGGACAGAAGGGTGTAGGATGGTGTCAGAAGAGCTTATGATCAGGATATGACACTCTGATCAAGCTGGTGGGATGCTCTAAAGACGCTGCTCTATAGACAAACCATTTCAATACACCCCAGCATACAAGGACAGATCTAGCTCACCCAGGTTCAAAGAGAAGACTGTTACAGAAATCTGTGGACACTAGACGATGCTCATATTGGTCCATATCAAGTATAGGCATATTTCTCTATCAGGAAGCTGGGGAAAAGTTAAATATTTCAATAATCTAAAAATTCAGTAGATATATCTGATTAACATGGGAACGAAACAAATGTTTGGAGTTACTAAATGCAGTATGTTGAATGGCTGTGTGCTAAGTTCTTTGCAGGCTGTTAACAATAGCTTCACAAAAAAGCCTTGGGCAGTTATAGTGTCTGAGGGACCAACTTTGGAAGAAAACTCCAGAAATTTGGCTTTGTTGGAATAAGTTCGCATCAATGTTCAATACAGGATAGAACACAGTGTAATTTGGCAGAAGCACAGCAGCACTATGCATTTTATTTCAGGACATTTCATTGTATGTCTGTGGCAATTTAAAAACAAAAGCTATGTATTTTTGGAGGCGACTTAAAAGCTAATGTTGAGAATTTGGGATTCAGTCAAAAATATTTTGGGACAGTGTTTTGTGCCTACATGGTTAATCTTGAATGTATTTGCGTTCACATCCAGCTCATTCTTTTTCATATGCATAGTATCTCTTTAATTGGTCAGCAAGACTAGACCTTTATAATTTTGGGGAAATACAACGATACAAAGAAAAGTTCATCTTGCTGTTTCTTATTATGTATTTTGATAGCTATAAAATACTGTATTGAACTACAATATTACAGATAATAGTACAAAATGAGCTACATCGAATCGTTAAATCTAGCTTTCTAAATCTGTCCTTTCAGATAAAAAGATTTACATCTTATTTGCCGAGTCTGAGGCATATTTTATTGTTATAAAACCTAGTGTAATACCACATAAAGCTCTAATGTTTATTTTCAGTCTCAGTAACATTAATTTAAAATTATTTTAAGTGCCTTCTTTACTGGTAAAAAATCTTTGTATTCCAATTGATTCTAATAGCATTAAAGAATTCATGGAATATATCCTTACATTTGATGCAATGACACACTGTGGAAAAGTCATTCACAACTTTCACATTAATCATCTTTGTACCTTCCTTAAAAGATTTATTTACAGATAGTTCTTTATCTAAACCAATTAAAACCTTGCATCTAAATTTAGTGCCTCACCTAAACAGATTATTTAGTGCCTCACCTGAACCAGTCATTTATCTCTTCTGTTTAATGATCTGGCTGTTTAATTTCCTTATTGTTTAAATGTTATTGGATATTAAATAATTCCCGCATGTTGACATGGCATGAATAAATTCCTGCAGTTGGAGACAGTGTTTCGAAAGGGCATAGACACATGCCTATGGTGCTGTGAGTTCTTTAATATCTTTGATGTTATTTAAGAAAAGCTATAGAGTCACTGACTGAATCTAGCAAAAGTGGACTGCATATAGGATGTGCAGCCGGATGGGAACTTGGTTTGATCAAGTGCAGGGGAGTTCAATAGCAGATATTTATGGAGAGTCCTACTCCAGGCTCAGTCGTTAGCAGGCTTAGACATTATGCAGTCTTTGAGTGGTGCACACTGAAAGCACGGCTCTAGGTAGTTAGGTACATATACCTCAGTGAACTAGTTATCTGGAAGGTAGCTGAAACTGAACCTTGTTTGGCTCAGAATAGGATCTGAAAATTAATATGTGAGAAGTTTACTGAATAAAGTAGACTTTGATTAAAATTAGGTAAGACACTGAAGAGTGAATTATTTGTGTCGCTATAAAAGGTAGAAACTTCATGTAGAACTGGCTGTGTAATGAAGAAAGGTGCTAATGAAAGCTATGTATTTTGGGATGATACTTCAAACTTTAAAAAGTTCCCAACTTACTGATTCTAGTACAGGGAATGACTTCATATTACTCCCAAAGCCTATGTTACCAGAAGTTACAGATACATGTCCTGTAACTCTTGTGTTATGCGCACATAAGAAGAACATTGGGAGAACATAGGAGAAGCTGTATCGAGCTAGATTTTAGATCCACTTGATTTAGTACCTAGTCTCTGACAAGCCTCCAAGGGTGGATGCAAGGTGAAAAGTAGAAGAATAAGGAAAGAGAATATGTTTCTTTTTTGAGCACCCTCCCCAAATCTATGACTCAGAGATATCTTCAAGCAGTCTTTTTGCCTCAGACTGATGAAATTTGTTTTAGAGCATACATATTCTGCAAAGCTTGGGATGAAAACTTGTTTCTGACATTTCCTTCCTTACCTTGAAGTCTGAGTTTCTTCTCTTTTTATGCAACTGTTGATAATTCTTTTTTGGTTAGTTATTTATTTCAATAAGGAACACAAAATTTTAATCTCATTGCTCCATTATGGTATCCCTTCTAAGCTTTACAATGCTGAAACACACTGAACCTAACAACTACAGTGAACTAATACAGACTGTGGTAGGACACACTTTCAGGAGAGTTGATAGGACTCTTCCACTGTCAGTATCCCTTAGCAAGTGAGGGAATGAAAATAAGGAGAATAAAAGTGTTTCACTGACAGCTTGGTACAGTGAATACATTCCTTTTTTCCCCTCTGCATTTATTTTTCTGGATTTCTCCTGTGTGCATGTGGCTGACAAGATTGTTATTTAATGTGTAATATATCTGCAAGGCACAGTGGTGTGCTGTGCACACTCACCTCAGCTTGTGCTGAATGAATTATCATCTGTTTTAACCTAGGACTCTGCCTGGTAATTGTATGCTTCTCAGCAGGATGAGTTAGCCAGTGTGGAGTATTTGCTGCTTGGATGTCTCTGTATTTTATTGGTTCATACACACAGACATCTAACAAATGAAAGAGACTGATCAGTATTTTAAAACAGGCTGCACGGTGTGTTCTGTTTCATTTAATTTACTTGCTCCCAGAAGGGAATCTATACAGGACAAAATAAAAGTCTCTCATGCTACAATTCAATTATCTAGTTAAGATCATACTTTTAGTCTCAACAGAAGAGAATTTGGTACTTAGTAAAACAACGATAGGAACTTCTCCCACCTGAGCCACACAGTTTTCATGTGACAAATGAAGTACTCACACTCCGTGTGTGACCTAATTCAAAGCTCTGTAGATGTATTCTGCTTTGTATCAGCTGGTCTCAGATTAGACCTCTGACCTGAACCTGTACTTCTAGACAGTTTGAACATTTCAAGCTTGAACAATTTTTTTTAACATCAACCCCCTGACCTAGAAATAAAAATATATTTGAAAGAAAGCGAGAGCAAGCACAAGAATGAAGAAATCCGAAATCTGGGGGGAGACTCATGTGGCATTTTTCTTTTCTGGAAAGCAAGTATTTTTAGTCCTATGAAAAGCCCCAATGATTCCAGTGGGTTGAGTAAGTATACATAATTTTCTGAAGGATCAAGGCCTACAGAAAACAAATGACAGAAAGGGAAAAGATTAGGAACATGTAATTTTGCAAAACTAGTCCTGCAAGAAGGGTAGTGAAAACTGCTTGGCTGTTTAGGATGCAAGCATATAACTGCAAACTGCAAAGCAAGTTAAGCTGGGGAATCTCCAGTGAGAATTTTCAATAGCAGAATTGCTATAAAAAATTTGGTGTTTGTGTTTCCATCTGTCTTTATTTCGCTAAGCACATAGTTGGGTATCAAACAAACTTCTGAGTCTTTTTTTGTTCTCTTATTCAATGTGTCAGAGTGTGTTTGCATATCTCACCTAGAGTCTGTACGTTGGGCCTTTTAAATAGCAAAATCTGTTCCAATAAATCAAGGCTTCTCTAACTTAGCTGGGCAGCTGACATGCCTGTTTACTGCTTTAAAGGGAATTTGAAACCATCTGTGTCTGATGAATTACCATGAATGCACAGTGGCTCCTGCAGCAGGAATAGTTCAGAGGTGCAGATAGCTGGTAATAAATAATTAATGAACACCACAGTAATATCTTTCTTTTGTTGCTGAAGCTGGACTGAGCACACAGTACAAGCCATAAACCAAACCTTGCTTTAGAGTTGTTTTTTTCCATACAGCTGGCTTTCTGTACTGATTACCAGCCAGAACCGTTCAGGCAGCACAGAAATCATGGTCCCTGTCTTGTGCCTCCTAGTGTCATCTGTAATCATTAGTCAGATGAATACTCATCCCACTTAAGACAAGGGGAATGCTTGTGTGCTCAAGGGGTCTTTCTGCATGCAGTGTGGATGAAAAGATTCTGTTCCTTTTCTCAGTACTTCTACATTATTTCACAGTGTAGACAGCTCATTAGTCAGATTTCCCTTTGCTTCTGTCTTGTCAATTCATTGTTTTGCCTGCATGTTTATGAGGATAGAAAATGAAATTTCAGAGGCTTTTTGATAATGACTGAGATAAGAATGCAAAAAAATCTAAACTGCATGGCTCTCTGAATTACTACAGTGTCACATCTACCAGTGGCAGTAAGTCAGCAGAGCATGGCCGCACAGTATGTGCTGCCAGGTGCTTGTGCACATTGGCCCAGACAAGGAGGGCTAGATTGCATCGACATACTGAAGCACTGAAAGTTGTTTGATGAAAATGCAGTGTTCAGGTTTTGTTCCCCCAAAATATGTACTGCCCTAATCTCACTGCAAAGAATCTGGACAAGAAAGGTTGGTTTTCTTCAGATAGAAGTTAGTGTTCTGTGGAGCCCTTTTCTTTATAATTCTTCAAGTATTTATTCTTAAAGAAGTTTGTGTCACCAACCTTAAATTTTATTGTATTGCCAATCTGTTATTCCTGCTGACTTCAGCAAAGGCTATCACAAAGTACTGCAGTCTCACACATCTGTATAGAAAATCCTTACTTCCCGCTAAGGCCCCCCACCTTTTCTCGAGGAGCAGGTTGTACATTTCTGCTCCACTCTGAGCACGAGCTCCTGCCTGTCCCCAGTGGAGTCTGCCTTTCTATGACATAGCCTCAGCTGTCAATTAGATCTTTTAAGAATCTGTTTTGGAGGAAAAGAGCTATTTCCCCATTGACTGTTACAACATATTCAAATCTGTCTTGTTTCCTTGTGACTTCTCCATACTGTCCGTATCAGCTCTAAAGGATTTAGGAAGTGGTAATAACATGGTATGCTCTAGTGGGATGATGAATATTGTTAGAAACTATCAATAGGATTTGATGTATTCACGTTTATGAGTACATATGTTATGGGACTTGACTTTTCAGGAAGGACCTGTGAGTTACTCTTAAGAACCTACAAAGTTCCATAGGCTTTAGTCGGAAACATACTTTCCCTGGAACTATTGCTAATGCTCTTTGGAGCAGTTCCCTTTAAACTACCAGGTGGGGATGGTGCCCATAAAACAGATAGTTTAAATTATGCAGTCTGCTTTCTGATAATACAAGGACATGGAAGAAATTCGTAGACTGTTTTCATTTGAAGGTCACATGACATACATTAGTGCTTGCTCTGGTTTAGCTGACATGAAGTCCAAGTTCGATCCCCAGCTGCAGTGATTGTTAGCATGTGTGCCTCAAGTTTCTGCTCAGATTTTCTTATTTTGAGTTTTGTCTTTGTCCCTGGAAGGAATCCTAGTACAGGTGAGCTGTGCTAACTGATATCTGGGACAGGCTAGCTTTTATGAAAGAACAGGCACACTAGGAAAAGGCTTTTAGTACAAGTGGCAGGATGACTGCTCGGGGAAAACCACTTGGCTGACTGAAGAAAAGTCAGAGATGGAAGTGTACATGGGTGGTTGGATTTCTTTGAAGTGGGCATGGATGGTTGGATTCCTAATGGAGTAATAAATCAGGGAAAATATCCTCATTTGAACTATTTGTACAGTGACTTTGCATTCACTCATTTGTTTAAGCACAATACAGTTTTCAGGTGGTCAGACTTTTTCACATGGCTGAGGGAAATCAGTAGAACTTTTGCTTATAGATGCAGTAGCAATATCAAGATTAAACCCCTTCATTCGTATGGAATGGAGGAAAGAGAGTTTGATTCAGTGCTCGTTAAAGCACTTCTACTCATGGTGAAGTCACAAAGTCAAAAATCATGGAACCACAGAATCATAGAATACTTTGGGTTGGAAGGGGCCTTTAGAGGCCATCTAGCCCAACACCCCTGCAGTGAGCAGGGGCATCTTCATCTATACCAGGTTTCTCAGAGCCCCGTTCAACCTGGCCTTGAATGTTTCCAAGGAAGGGATCTCCACTACCTCTCCAGGCAACTCATTTCGGTGTTTCACCACCCTCATTGTACAAATTTTCTGCCTTATATCGAGTCCAAATCTACCCTCCCTTAGTTTAAAACCATTACCACTTCTCCAGTCATAACAGGCCTTGCCAAAAAGTTTGTCCCCATCCTTCTTATAATCTCCCTTTAAGGATTTAAAGGCCACAATAAGGTCTTCCCACAGCCTTCTCTTCTCCAGGCGGAACAGCCCCAACTCTCTCAGCCTGTCCTTGTAGAGAGGTGTTCCATCTCTTGGATCATTTTTGTGTCTGTCCTCTGGACCCGCTCCAACAGGTCTGTGTCTTTTCTGTGATGAGGGCTCCAGAGCTGGATACAAGACTCCAAGTGGGGTCTCACCAGAGCGGAGAACAGAGGCAGAATCACCTTTCTTGACCTGCTGGCCACTCTGCTTTGGATGCAGCCCGGGATACAGATGGCTTTCTGGGCTGTGAGGGCACATTGGTGGCTCACGTCCAGCTTTTCATCCGCCAGTACTTCCAAGTCCTTCTCGACAGGGCTGTTGTCAATCGCTTGTTATTTGAAGGTCACATGTGTCAGCTGACGCATAGTATAGCTGGGGAATACCTGGGAAGACTGAGTATTTAATAGCTAATTAAACCTTCTACATTTCTATTGTGAATATGTCCTTTACACAGTGGTGGTGTGGAAGACAGAAGGCAAAGGCAGAGAAGGGACAGAGTGCTCTCAATGGAAAAGAGCTCCATATCACCTACCTAGAAACACTATTGCTCTAGGTAACAAAACTGCTTCCAGAAAGGATTAGGATATTTCCTGCAGTGTGTCACTAATTGGCTCTCGTGCAACATCTCTTTATGTCACAGAAGTTCAATCACTGCTCTGCCTGTGACAGTGGGAGCTACACTGTGTGAAATAGCAAAATGCTGCTGATGTGAGAGGAGCCTTTCATGTATGACAAACACAGAGCATTCTTAGTCTGATTCAGTGGGCATGATAGTAGTGGCTTCAATGAAAATGAAAGAAGAAAGAAGCATAAATAGTTTGAATCGTATGTAACTGTAGAAACAGGAACCCTTGGAACTTACCCAAAGCTCCCCAGAGTTGCTGAAAGTCTTTCTCTTGGCTTTAATGAGCACTGAATCATACTCTCTTTCCTCCAATGTGTTTGCCTCTTGTTCTAAATTTCCTTGCCAACAATGCTCGTTAAGACCCTGATTGAAGAAAGCATTCTAGGCCATACATAAATGTGTTCACATACTCAGTTCAAAAGAAAAAATAAGCAAATTTTGAAACCCTTGATTATCATATATGATTGAAATGCTGTGTCATTCACCTCTGTAACTCTCTAATACCTAGCAAACACCATTATTTTTGGTGCTATCATAGTACCATACGAGATATACACCAACTACAACATTCTTAATGGACCAGTTCAATCAACTGACTTTACTGTGTTGTTCAGAGCCCAAAGCATCAGCAAAAGTAAAAATAAAAAGGAAGGTGTAACTCAAGCGACCCTTGTGATTTTTGTTTTCTGCGTATCTCCTGTTGGTATGGAGCTTAATCAGGATTTGCTGGTGTTTTCAAACTTAAATATCAACAGACTACCACTTAAATCAACATTCTGATGTCCACAGAAAAGGACTCTGGCTGTCAAAGAGGAAAATAAATTTTTCAGGTGCTGTGTATTGTTTACTTATGTCCAGAATTCATGAATAATAGTTTTGTACACAAATTCCAGTTTTTGTGTGAAAGACATCTCCGCACTTTCACTTAACATCTCTAGGAAGCACTAGCCATTGAGTCTGAACCTGTACTCCAGGTTCAGAAATATTCATGTTTGAGCACGTAGTGGGAGAAAAGTCCAGTTCTGATAGACTTTGCTTCTGGTCACCTCAGCAACCAGTATATAGGAACCTAGGCCTCTGTAATTCATGCTGTGTGTTATAACCAGGTAAGAATCTGGAGCACATGCTCCAGCAGCTGCCCCTGCTTTAAATGATTAAATTCTTAAGACGAAACCTTTTTCTGCTAATCCTGGGTTTCAAAACCAAGCCATTGTCAACATTTTGTTCTGTAGAGTGTTTCAAATATTCTTCTCCTTAAGTGATTATACAGTCCTTGGGAGTTTTTTCTGCTTTCCTATTATAGGCTTTCTATTAGCCTTTGGCCAACAGGATTTATAATCTCACCAGTACTTACACTCTACATGTTGTCAGGTGACTACATAAGTATTAAAAACAGAATCACAGTCTCCAGAGTTTTGTATTGTTTACTAACTGAAAATTAACAGAAGTATATCTATCACTGGCTACACACAGGATTTGGGAATTGACGCTTTCCTGATTGCTATGAAAGCTGACAACGCTAATCAAGGATTTGTCAATAATCATTAAAAAGCAACATTATGTGATGTCATGCAGTGTTATCCCCAAAATTTATTTCCTGCCTGTCTTCTTTTTTCTATTAAAGTGGTTGTGAACATATAAATAAAAGTTAGACAACAGAGTATCTGTTTTGCTGAGTGACTAACATATGCGTAGTTCAGGGACGAGGCTGCAGAGAGTGAAGCCTGCACCTGCCTCTATAAAAAAAGGCAGCATGGTGCATTAGCGGCAAATGAGTAGGGCTACATGTTTTCTCCCACCATATTTGCTAAACATCACTCTATTTTGCAGTTGTAGGATTAAAATGATATTAATCAGCAAAAGCAGTTATAGGAGTTCTGTTTAATGGAGTCGGAGAATAATAAAGCAGGTCGGAAGGCACTTTTCCAGGTCATTTGGTCCAATCCCCCCTCTAAAGGTAGGTCTGCTGCTCAAGACTTTCTTCAGTCAAGTCTTGAAGACACACAAGGGTGAAGAATCCCCAGCCTTTCTGGGCAACCTGTTCCACAGTTCTAGCACTGTCACGGTGATAAATTTTCCTTACGTCTGTCTGGGATTTCCCTCCTGGCAGCTTGCATCTGTTGCCTTTTGTCCTCCTATTGTGAATCCCTAAGAAGGGTCTGTCTTTCATTAGGTATCTGAAGACAGCAATAACATTTCCCCTTAGCCTTTTCTTCTTAAGACTGAAGAGGTCTCAAAATTTCCAAAATCTCACCTAAACTTCAGCAGTGCCATAAGTCATATACATGCTTAGTCCTCAAATCTGATGCTTGTTTCTCAGAGACACAACCTTGGTCTTGAGATCAAAATCAATCGCAAAAACACCTAGGATTTGTAATAGGTACAGTGCTGAAATCACTGACCAGCTATGCAGGTATGTGGAAGTATTTTCAGAAAAGAGGATTAGCTCCCCTGAGAAGTACTGGCCCACTGTCTGGGTGTCTGGATATAAAGTTTCTAAGAATGATTCTTCAATGAGTGGGCTTTTTGTGGACAAAGAAGTTGTCATTTGCACTTCTCTCCTTCGGCAAGAGTGAATCAGATCCAAAGGCCATTAAAATGCTCAGTGCAGAGTAGGAAAATGAGAGTGAAGCAAATGTCAGACAGAATGTGCATCACAGGGCAGCAAATGGCCATGTCTACTACAGGCACAGAGCTACAGGCTGCCAGGAATAGCACCATACTAAACCAGATTGAGACATATATTTATTATGGGGAAGAAATTAAAAGCATACTTTGTTTTAAAATTCCATGATCAGACCCTACCCTCATAAAAAGATTTCTGAATTTAGATAAAGAGCAGAGGAAACTGCATAGGACTGCCCTGACTTCCACCTGTTGCATTAAGGGCTTCATGCTGTAGCTTTCTTTGTGATCCGTCCTGAGCCTTCCATAGTTGTATCATAGTATTGCAGTATCATAGTATCAAAGTATCACAGAATGACAGAATGCTTTGGGTTGGAAGGGACCTTTAAAGGTCATCTAGTCCAACCCCCCTTGCAATAAGCACGGGCATCTTCAACTAAATCAGGTTGCTCAGAGCCCTGTCCAACCTGGCCTTGACTGTTTCCAGCAATAGGGCATGCAACCTCCTCTCTGGGCAACCTGTTACAGTGTTTCACCACCCTCACCACAAAAAAATTTCTTCCTTATATGTAGTCTGATATCTAGTCCTGTACTATCCATGGTCATTTTACTTGTTTGTGTGAAGAAATGCAGATATTCAAATTGCATGCTGTGCTTCAAGAAAAAAACATGCTTAATATATTGCATAATCTGAGTCAAAACAGTTTGTTCCAGCCCAAAGAAAAGTTCGGAATAAGCTCAAACAGTAGTGACATTTTGAGATTTATGAAGCTAAAGGTAGCTGCCACCAAAAAAGCTGTGAAATATTTTTCTGTGACAGACTGCCCAATAAAAGTCAGAAAGCATTTGTTGTTTGTTATTCATTTCTACAGTAAGTAACCTATAATTTGCAACTCTTACGTATCTGAAAGGCATTTTTCACTGTACAAATATTAGTTATTTCATTACCAGTTTGATGACATCTTTTTTTGTAATTTTTGGATTGAGGTAATAATGGACCCCAGGGGCTGTTTCTCTGGGTTCTGTTTGGATATATCTATTAAATTCTAAACAATCATCCTGTTCCTCCCCAGTTCTGTCCTGCTTACAAATGTTAGGGAACATTTCTTCTCTGTTTCTCCATTTGGTTTAGAATTTTCAAAGAATTCTTATTAACTTTTCAGTTATGTTTATATAGACTGTATATGGATATAGAAGCACAACGTCTCCTGGAAAGTGACGATCTTAATAGGTTTTGAAATGCAGATCTTGTATATATTAAAAATTAAACATGTTTTATAACACGTACAAGGAATCTACCAAGTGTGCTGGTTAAATATTACAGGGTAAAAAGCAGAAACAGGGAAAAGCGTTCAAGTTAAGAACATATAAGTCATCCAAGAAAAACAGACCTTAATTCCTTTGTTCAAGACTGAATAAAAACTGTGGTGGTCACTAAACAATTTATCACTTTCCTTAATTGCTTTCAGTTACGTTCAAATTTTTCCAAACATTTTTGTATTCTAAAGTGAAAAGCCATTAAGACTGAGTTTGGCTTACTTAGGAAGGAAAAAGTTTTCTTTGTTTTGTCATAAGGTAATCAAACTTTATCAAGTGCACTTGTAGTTGAAACAGCACAAAAGATTTTAACATTAACTTCAATAAACTTCAGGTGGAAGTTTTTCCCTTGTGCTTTTCCCAGTTACTCCAAAGACTGTAATGAAATCTTCCAATTTCCCAAAACCATTAAATAAAGTTTTCCTATTTGTGTTTATCAACAACGAGGAACATTCAAAGTAGTCTTGAAAAGGGTAGATAACAGATGTTGCTTTATAAAACATGTTGGCTTAGTTTGAAAACTCCTTTCAGAAATCAAGTTGGTCAGGATGAGATTCGTAACCTGCAATGAACGTTGCATGTAGTACAGTCTGATGGGAATGACACCAAGTGCTTCCTGGTTTCAAGTTTTTCAGAGAAAAAAATATACACTGAATTTTAATAAATTTTTAAGTTCTTATTTGTCCAGATACAAGTTCTACTTTTTTATTCACAGTTAAACAGAGAAGACTTAACCTCTAACCAGATTAAAAGTCAAATGCAGTTACAAATGCAAAGTGTGAAATATCATTAGTAGTTCATTAAATCATATTTTCAGAAAGAGTATTTTAAGATACTAATTATGTTGTCTTCCCAAGGAGCAGGTGATTTGGATTCCACATGGAATAGTTTGGATCGGTTTCTGAGATACAGATGGAAGGGTCTGGGACCCTGATACAAAGTGAAGCCAGTGGCACTGGATAAGCTACCACAGAAGGTAATTGATGGAGAGCACTTCTAGTCTTGGCAAGCTCGAGTCAAACATTGCCTTTCTCCTAGCGCTTAAGAGGAGATAAAATGTGGAAAGTCAGAGCCAGAGTAAGGTAAAAGCAGATATACCCAGGCAGTCACATCTGGGAAACCACAGCAACAGAAAGGCATTAGGAAAGAGAAGCATGTCTGATTAATGAGGAAAGAGGCAAAGAAAAGAAAAAGGCAAATAGCTGACAACTGAAATAGAAATCTGATAAAAAAGTTCACAAGGAGAGCTCAAAGTACAATGAAAGTTGTGCTGAATGGTAAAATTACTCTGTGAAAAAGAAGTCCACTGCTAATTTGTCCTTTTCCTAAGGAGAACTAGCAGGAAAAGGAGTCCTTTAACAAAAGACTATAAGAGCAGTCTCACTTGGATAGCTGGCATGCACTGTAGGTCAAAGTAATATGATTTACAAAACTCGGAGGTGTAATATTGAGTTACAAAGCAGCAGGCTAAAGTTCCTTTAATTAAATTAACAGGCCACCCACGATTCAGAGGGAATTGGGAAACATAAATGAAAATCTGGAGAATCATCTTACCAGTAGTGATTAAAATAAGTTAAAACCAGGCTTCTTTTTTAGGGAAAAAGAAAAAAGTAGATTGGCCCTTTTAATGTTTGTCCCTTTTTGATAAAAAGGCATGGTACCTCTCCTCTTTGTACGACAAGTTGCCTCCCCAAATGTCTGTTTCCCATACAAGTCATTGCTGGATAAATGCTTTGACTAACTCAACATTAGAGTCTGGGTTTGGATCAGGAGTGCACTTCTGAAAGCAATGCTGTGATGGGCCTCACACACTCATCTTTAGTTCACATTGCAAAACTGTCTTGAAGCACGCTAACAGGGTTCCTTTTGGACAAAACTAAGCTGGAAAATGCATCCCAGGGTTTCCTCTAATGAACTCCAGCTGCTAACAAGCATCCAGGCTGTGGCACTAGACAAGAGGTGGTCTGCAGTGAAACCCTTTGAAATACACTTGGCATGGGCATCAGCCCTCAACATCAGCTGTTCTGCTGCACAGATCTGCTCCCATTGGGCTTCAGTATTTGCTGGTGTAGATATAGTCTTAGTGTGCACAGAGGCAGGCATATATAGCTGGTAAACGCTAGTATTTAAAGTTTTATATTGTGGGCACTGAAAGCAAATTAAAGGTCTTTGCTGAGCTAGAAAAAAAAAAACACACAAAAAAATGAAGGCTATTTGGAACTGCTGACTTTAGACATCTCATTGTTTGATCAAAAAGAAGTTGTATAGAGTAACTGAGAGACCTAGATAAATAACTGAACATGCATAAAATATATCTTTTCTGTGAACTTGTTTAAACCTGATATGTGAATGGTTTATTAGGTGATTTTTGACATCAGTATATTTCACATTGTATTTGCTTGAGCTTACTGTTGCCTAAAATATTTATGCAGATATTTTAAAAGGCAGTGACTGACATCAAGGCAATAGTCAGGCAAAACAAGGGAGAGAAGAATGATATATGTTCAAGTTAAAGGTTTGCTGGCTGCTCTGTCCACACTCTTTTACTCGTACTGCGTTTTTCCTTCTTACAAATATTGAAAACTGTCAAGGTTTATTCTGACAGATGGCAGCTTTTTCACTCTTTTAAGTACCAAGGCAATTCTTGCATTAGTTACTGTATCTCTACTGTTGTGAGAAGCACCCAAAGCAAACTTGTGCCTGGGTGAAGAGGATAACAAAGAACTATCTCTCTAGCATTTTCCATGTATTTGATTCATATCTCCAATCAAGAAACATGCACTGCTGTTATAAAGAAGTGCTCAGTGTTTGTCAGTCTTATCTTTGGAATTATTTGTATCAGATGAAAGGTTGTAAAACACCACAGAGTTGGAAACGTCAGCATCTCTGTTTTGCAGGGGGAGAACCTGACTTCTTATTTCAGGAAGGCAATAGTTCTTCATGGATCATGCTAAAGGAGCATGATTTTTCAAATCTCCAGGGGCACATTCATGTCTATGTCTAGCCTGGCATATACCTGCTGTGAGGAACAAGTTTCCTAAAGGCCAGAGAAATGTTGGTATAACAGTCCCAGAGTACCCTCTCCACATAAACACAGGGTCTACAACCAAGAAACAGGGCAAAGACCATGAAATCAATATACTACAATCATCTCTGCATTGGGTGCTACTACTCTGTGCTTTGTGGACTTCAGTACTCTTAGGGAGCACACTTGCACATTAATAAAAAAGTTTGGATCAAAAAGGTACATCCATAGTCCCTTTCTTGTTCTTTCTTATTTACTGGGCTTTGGTTCACATCGCAGAGTTTGTAACCAAAACAGAGGCTATAAATCTGCAAATTAAAAGTTGAAAAATCTGGATATAATTCATATTAGCTTCCCTTGAATCCAAATAGAAGTGTACTAAAATACCACAACAAAGAACAGAGTACAAGTATTTGGTAACACTATGATAGCACAACCAGTCACAATGCTTAAGAGTTTTACTTCAGAATGGAGGCAATGTGATTATCACAGGAGTAAAATGTGGAGTGGAAATGTGGATATTTTCACACCTGTATCTGTACCTATATCTATCATCTATATATCTGTATCTATATCCATATCTACATCAGTATTTATGGCTATCTATGTCCATGCCTATGTCTACCTATGTCTATGTCTTTTGCAGTACCTATATGCAAATGAAAATATGTATTTGGTATGGAAGTAATAGGTATTTTTGTTTACATATAGGAGCTGAAATACACACAGCTGTTTGACATTCGATCCTCAGTATCACCTATTTCATGTCAGAACTCTTCTATTGATCCTCACTGTCTCACTGCCTCTTAATGCAGAAATAGTCCTGACGGACCTGTTCTTTGCTCCAGTAGAGTGATGTAGACACCAGAAGAACCTACTAAGTTTCATATAAATACTTTTTTTTCAGTATTTTTTTGGTAATCAAAGTTTCATTTTTTTTCTTCAGAAATCATTCATAGAAGAGACATGAATGGTAAAAATAAAGAAAAAAAAAGGAAAAAAGAAAAAGTAAGTTTGGAGAGGTGCCTAACTGATTGCATTGGGAGCAATAGACTAGAGCAAGCACTAAAAAAGCTAATATGAATTTTATCAGGAATTTTTCTTCAAAGTCACTTGAGGGCCAGGAAGGTGAATTTGACTTCATTGTTTCAATTAACTACATTATGAAAGCTAATTGCAAATAACCTTTCAAAGTTGTTTGCCAAGAATTCCCAAGTCTGCTGTAATCGAAAGCCTGGACAGAGATATATTGAAAATGCAAACAGCTTTATGCCTAGATAAATTTCCTCAGGGAGAAAATTATGACAGTAAAGATCTTCTAATAGGAATATCAATTATTTCATAGTGGTACCACCAATGAGAAGGTCTAGTTAAATGCAGGTAGCACAGTGGGAAGAGGGGGGACGAGATTTACTTAAATTTATGGAAATTTGAATGTTTGGGCTGATATTCATAAAGAAAGGTTGGTATGATTAATCCCAGCTATGCAATTTGTCACTTGTATTCTCAGTACTTTGCATGGGGTGAGGCTGGTTGTTAGGAAAGGCATTTGTAGTATCTAATGCACTGACTCCTGGGATCCTTCAGTTCACCACTAAGACATGCTGGAAATGAGGATGTATTTTAAAAGCCTGTATGAACTTAGGTGTCTGCTGCTGGTCTGCAAGGTTTCTGCTGCTGGTCTGCAGTTAAGTACCTTGCAAAATTTTGCAAATTCAGAGCATGAAGCCACATCAGGCACTGAGTTTTTTCCTAGATTGTGTCAGTAACCTGCTGGAGGCAGTGAAGGGATAGGAAGCTGAAGTACTCCTGGGGTCAAATCTAATACCCCGTTCTCGCCAGTATGCCTTTGCACATGGGCTCAGGATTGATCTTAACCCGTGGATGCCGCCTCTCACACGCACAAGGACTTGGTCTGAAATGTGAACTGTCTTGCACAGTTCTCATATTACCTTCTGACTGGGAAACTCTCTTTGACTTGGGGAGATGTAGGCTGAGGAGGGCATAGAATTTGGGTTTTCTAATTCCTCGAGGAATGCTTCAACATTAGAGGACACAACAGAAATTGAGTAGGAAATGTCATCACTTCTGGTAAACCCGATAGCAACTGAGTCAGGAGTGATTTGTGGATGTCAACAAGTGCACTCCTCTAGGGCTGATGCCTGCTGACATGGAGAGGAGAGTCATCTTGCCAAGAAGCTGTCATCTAATGTAATCTTTTTATGTCAGATATTTCCTCTGTTGGTGAGAAGGAAGACAGGCATATCCAGGTACCTTATCACCTAAGACAGGAGTGATGAATTAACCTCCAGAGATTCACAATCTTTTACCAAAGCTATGGAGGGAAACAAGGTTCCAACATTCAAGTGAGTAAAGGTAGATGAGATGAATCACAGCCTGAATTAGTCACTAAAGGAAAGATAAGGGTGTTATTGCACAGGTCCAAAGGCACAACACTTATGTATTATAAAACTTCTGCCTAAGATCATGGTTTCTCTGAGCATTACTTCGCTTTCTTGCTTAGCCCCAGCTTGAATATCATCTCACATCTCATCACAGGAATGTCTCAGCAATTGCTTGTTGCTGTTGGAACTTCATGCTGTATACTATGTTTTACAATGCATCACCAATACCCATATGACTACTAGTATAATTACATGTTACTGAAATCTAAAATTATTTAAATTTTTCTTCTGGAAAGCACTGCATGTGCCTCAATTGTCTGCTGAATATTTTCTGTGGAGATGTTATGCTGCAGTCAGTATACCAAAGTCCCCTGAACAGTGGTTGGTGCTACTGCTAATGGAAATGAGAAGTGTGATACTCATTTTGAAGGTGGGTGCATGCACAATATACTGTCTGACTCTTTTAATGACCTGCAGGTTATTTTCAGTATCTGTTTCGTAGATTGGATACAACACAAAAATGACTGTTGGGTTTCTTCTCTTTTGTTGCAAATTTTTGACCAAAAGAAGTAATTTCTGGATACTAAAAAATAAAAGATACTTCAATACATCATCACTGCCTTAAAATAAAGACACTATGTACCAGAAAACAAAAGAACAAAAAACCCCAGGACAAAACCCACCATGACTACTGGAAGAAGTCTAAGAATATGCAATAAGTGACCAACTTTGTAGAAAAGTAACAGGTTTTGTTGTTTCTGTAAAAAATTGATTGCCCTTCCCCTTGTACTGTCATTATTTCACCTTGAAATTAACAAGAGGTTTTAAACCAGGTTTTGGAATACTGGCGTAGATCAACAAAATGACCACTAAAACCTTTTGATCAAAAGAACCTATATAAAATTTATTAAATAACTCCCCATAAGCATAACATAGCAAGACTGAGTTGCTTTGGACTCATTCACTAACAGTCTTCTGTGTGATCTCCTGGAAAAAATCTGCATTCTATTCACTTATGGATGTGCTAGGATGCTGAACATGTTTTTATCTGTTTAGTATCAGTTAGGATGATCTTAACAACATCTACAGACAACTAATGTACATAATAAAATGTGTAGCATGTGCAGGATTTCCATGGTTATATTCACAGAGAATGGTTTTTATAAATCTCAACTTTTTTTTTCATTTATTTAATGTTATAGTCTATCTCTCTATATCAGAATTTAATAGAAGTTGAATTTCAAGTGAAGCAATTTTTTGCTGGTTCTTTAAAAAAGTATTGCAATATTTTTAAAATTATATGCATAATAAAAACAAATTTAATACAAGATGTTATTTAATTAAAAATCTTCAGGTCAGTGATTCCATTTTCTTCAGTTTAATAAATAAGTTGCCTCAACAATGCTAAAAAAAAGTCACATAGTTCCCCAATTAATAGAAATATTTTATGTTTATCTTGACTTCCCATGTATTAGTAATCAGTTATTATAATGTCATTAAATTCCTTATAGATATATATCTACCGTTTGTCAGCTACGAACAATGGGAGCAAAAAATAAGTTATGCTCAGGAAATTGTTCTGATGATTCCTCATATATAGTTGTAAAATATTTATGCATGAGGTTTGCAAAAGGGTTTTTTTCACCTCTTCGGCATTAAAGGACAAAGTGGACCCAGAGCTCAGCAGATAAAAGGCCTTTTGGATTTTCCTGAAAATTTTGAGAGCTTGAAGAACAGTTGCTGTCCAGTTGGTCTCTTGGTTATCTGGAGCCTGGGGCAACCTGTTTGTCTGTACATCTGCCTGTCTACCACTGAGACGCTGTTGCCTCAGAACTAGTGTGGCTTTCTACTGTCTCCACAAAATGGTTAATTTTTTGCCAAACCACTGAACCCTGCATCAGCTCCTCTACCCATCTCTAGGAGCAGCTGTGAAATGACCCATAACCAAAATACTGCCACTTGGCTGTGGCTTCAAGTTCACTTAAGCATTTGTCATGCTTATAAAATGAATCTTTTTTCATATGAAGGTATTTAGAAATTTGTGTGCATGGATGCACATGGTGTGTGTCTGTACAAAACTGTCTGTTGTGTTAACAGGCAGGAGAAGGAAGAAGGTCTTACTGTCTTAAACAGTCTCTAAACTACTGCAGATTATACAGAATTTCTGAGATTCTAGGAAAAAATGCTACCTTTACACACCTTAAGCAGAAAGAAAGGACATTACTTTGTCACTTGCCATTAATCTTACTGTTGCAAAGAATACAAAGTACCCAGACTTCATCCATGATTCACAAGAACAACCACTTACTAAAGATGGGGAGCAAAGTAAAATCCCCAACTGCTAACATTTAAATATGCCTTCCTGAGAAAATATAAAATAAACTCAGACATAATCATGAAGATAAGTGGAGATTCTTAGAGCTGCGTTCGTAAGGGAAAAAGATTAAGGCCCAAGGATGATGTTCATCGTGGCTGGGGTTGATGGGGGAAAATGGAGGTTTCCAAAGAGTATACTTAATTGACCCAATAGTTTATTTTACAAAATCAGTAAACAACAAATCAGTAATCAAAATTGTAGGTGTATGATCTACTACCCTCCAAGCACCAAACTGAAAATAACCCTTATCATTAATTGAAGACAAGGAAAAATTGCTGTAATAAATTGTATTAATTTTTCACATTTATTTGCACTTTCTTCCTCATATGTTGTGGAAAACATTCTGGTCTTTGTATGCAATTTCTGTCACTCATAAACAGAACATGGGTGCTGTGGTGAAGGCAACAATATTCTGTCAGAATTCCTATTACAAACACATATTTCCCGGAGGAACTCATTGTATATATAACAGATATTAATTGCAGGGGAAGATGCATCTGCAGAAAGATACCAGCCATCTAGTGTAACTTCAGAATGACAATTTTGTCTCTAGGAAGCCAATTTCCAAGAAACGGTTTATGTGGAATTCGACCAAGCATCATGTCACAGAAGTCATCACTTTTGTGTTGTCAGATACCATATGATCAGGACTTGGAAAAATATTCCATAGGTAAAGTCATCATTGTTTCCCCTCAAATCTTCTTATTGTCTGTACACATTCTTTAGAGAATTTCTGTGGCTTGAGGGAATACTTTTAATGAAAGATATTTAATGCGAAGGATTTAAAAATCACAATTGTCAGTCCAGTTCAGTAATCCATGTACTATTTTATGAAGGATGAATGTTGCTACTTAAGACAAAGATTATTTTTACTTTTTAAATCTTTCTGCCAGGCACTGATGTTAGTTACTCTTACTGAATATGGTCACTGCTGTTTATTTTTGCTGGCTTTTCTTGCAATTCGGAGCTCCTGCTGTATGTTTTACACAGCTCAATACTGACAACTAGACACTTCTAGCAGTCCATTTGAAAAAAGAAATAGCATTCAGTAAAACAGGAAAGCTGGAGGCCACTTTATATTTCTTCTTTGACTATAAATATCCATTCATAAGTCTCTTTGCTCTGTGCTCCTTCACTGCAATGTAGCATTTGAGTGCAGTAACTTCTGCACATTGGACACAAATGAACTTTCCGTCTCTTTCTCTAGCACTCTGGTAACTAATATATTCTCCTTGACTTTATATCTTCTCTGTTCTCAGCACACCTCACCTTATTCCTGTGTATATATATACGCAGAGTCTCCCATACTCTAAGAAACATTCCTACGTATTAGGCTTGTGAAGATGTGTTCTTTGGCTCCTTCCAGCCCAAGTGTCTCACTCTTCAGTAGATGTAAATAACAGCATTTGTACAGGGGCCTTAAAGGTTCCAATCTGTGTGCACTTCCCAGAGAGGGGCTGGATTTTCCCTTGTGCTTCAGGTTGAATGTAGGTCCCTGGTTCATGATTAAAACCTTTGCTAGCACAAATATATTAACAAATATTATTAATCCATGGTGGCAGCAGCATTAGTAGACAAAGTCAGTAGGAAATGGGTGAAGCGCTCTCAGTGAAGAAAGTGGTGCTCTGTCATTAACAAAATTTTTGCACAGCTAACGTGGTGTAACAAGTCCTTCTTTTACTTTGCTGTGAGTTAGTGAGCCTAAACTTGTTCTATTACTGGCCATGACCATTATCACTAAGCTTTTTTCTGCACGTACACTAACATTACTTATTAAGAGCTAGACAAAAAACTTTTAAAGGTAAATCACTGTGAATTGTCAGTCCTGGTAACCAAATAGTTCACTTCTCTCTCCCTGTCCCTGGTACTCAGCCTGGTGGCATGACTTCTGTTGAAATACCAAGGTGTTCTTCCAGAATTAGGAGCTGTGGAAACATTAATCCTGTTCACTCTCCCAGTGTATTTCTGAAAGTTGAGAGTAGAATGATCCTAATTTCAATTTAACAGGATAACTGACAGCTGAAGTAATTAAAACCAATTGAAGGAGATCATTATCCAGTCTCAAAAAATGAAAGCAAAGAATAGCGGAATACCGAAAGAATTATAATCACTATATTTTCACATAATCTTTAAATATAAATATAAATGTAAACATGAACATTTATATATGTATCTATGCATGTACAGTCTACCTATAAATTTCAGCATTTGTTACTTATGAAGAAAGGGTAGAGAAACAGGATATCTAAAAGCTGTTACGCATACAAATCATGGTATCCCATTGGTCAGATGGACAGCTAAAAGTGACTAGAGATCTTAAAGCTAATAATCCAAGATACCCTAAGGCAGTTATGTCAGCTCTCTCTTTAGCTGATGGGGAGAGATGAGTACCTCCAAAGGACAATTCATCTCACCTCTCTTTGTTGCTTATTTCAGGATGAGATGAATCACCTTCAAGAACTATCCAAGAGAGCTCCATCAACTACACAGAGAGCTCTGATGACTAACTTCGGTGGCTAAAGTTCTGTGAGATGAACTGCTCTCTCTCAAGAGGTTGCTGACTTTGCTATTTATTTAACAGTACCTCACATAGAAAATGTTCTAAGCCAAGTATTATAAAGACAACAGCTCCCAGAGGTCACTGAGCTGTTCATCTGGTTTGAAAGTGGACTTGGTACAGTACAGAACCATTTGGCATGTTAATTGCGACCTTTTCAAATGACAGAAACAAGTGACTCCTAAAAGAATATTAGGGAAAGAATTAGATGTGACTATAATGTACTAGAAGAACAATCCAACACTTCCGTTTTGCTCTTAGTAAGGTTTATTGAGTGCTCATGTAACCAAATTAGCTTTATATTTGCATTTGAATTAAGGAAAATGACATTGAAAGCAAACTTCTGCATAGCTCACAAGCACTCCAGTGAATTATTTGCTTCTTACATCTATTGTGTGCAACCCATTTAACACCAGACAGCAACTTGGCAACATTTCTCTCTCAATATGGGTGAAAGTCTTGAGCAGTGTGGTATTTATGCATAAGTATTGAATGTCTTGTTCAGAAGTTAGAGAAGCTTTCTCATATACAAGCTCACTTCCACTTTCTTGATCTCTTTTTTCCATTGATGGCCCCACAGGACGGCTTTTTGCAAGCATTAGAGAGCATACACCCAACACACCATTTTTAAGATGTCAGGCAAATTGTATTATTCATTCACCCGTGAGTGTTTTGATGGTATCTGTGTGTACTTTGTCAGATGAGCTATTTCAGACTCTACTCATCTCTATTTATAAGGCATCTCATACAGTTCTCATCCGATTCATTCATACTCAGTGAATTGGTATTTGATAGAAACTCATCCTTCCTCTACCTCCAAAACTTTGCAGTATGATAGATGAAAGAAGAAAGGACAAACAAGCATGGCAAGAGCAATTATTTTTGCGTAGAAGTCCAGATTTGAGAGGAAAAAATAGTACAGCACTTCTGGTCCCACTCCTGTGACCCAGCTTGTCCCACCACTCATTGGATAAAGACTCCTGTGAAGCCAGCTGGGCTGGCTTTTCTGTTCAGGTGACAGAGTCCAACCCTCTGATCCAGGCAGTCCTTGCCTAAATCTCATGAATGCAGCTGCTGGTGCATTCAGGCATGTAATGCAATGCCTCTTCACAGACCTGTGTCTCCTTTATAGGATGGTCTCATCCTGTGGGCACCTCTTCAAGGGATTTTCAAAGAGGAGAAAAAGATGAAAACAGGATTTAGAAGAGAGCCCCAGGTGCAGTGACAGATGCTAGGCCAGCTGCAGCTCCTGCCCCATTCTCTTCTCCATCTGGAGCATGCCTATTTTTAGAAGGCCATACTTCTTCTCTTCCTCTTCAATCATACAAAGATGTCATTACACAATTCGACTTAAATACACAGTCTGAGCTCACAGGGTAGATCATGCAGATAGTCTAGATCCTGTAATCTTCCAGTGGGTCATAGCTGGGGAAAATTTCTTTGCTGATGGTCCCAAAAGACTTCCAGATCCACAGGAAAGCTTGTTGCCAGCTGTACCTCTCTACCCCTCTTATTGTAGAGCACTCACAGGGCAGTGTTCTTCCATGAGTAACAAGCACAAGCCACAATGCACAATCTCCCCGTCCCACATCCCTACACGACACAGCATGTCTCATGCTTGCCTCATTCATGCTGCAGACAGAAACCCCCTCTATTCTCACTCAACTTTCAGCCACCCTCTGCGGTATAGCAGTACTCCCTGCCTGCTTCACCAGTACAAATGCTTCTCAAGCACTCACAGTGCTTCCCAGGCACTCAGTGCTGGCATCAATACGTCATGGAGTACTTCTAACTTGCTGCATCCAAAATCTCTTTTCCATATGAGTAGTCTTGGAAGAGAATCTGAGGATCACAAAATGGTTGAAAATAGAAGGATCCACTTGAGGTCACCTAGTCTAACCCTCCTGCTCAAGCAATGATGTCAGCTAAAGCAGGTTGCCCAGGAGTGAATCTAGCCAGGTTTTTTGAGTATCTCCAAGGATGGAGACTCCACAACTTCTCTGGGCAACCTGTGCCAATGTTTGACCACTCACACAGAGAAAAAGTGTTTTCTTGTGTCCAGATGATACAGACCGCTCAGACAACATGCTCCAGAGGTAGGCAGGAGCTGGGAATGAGCTAGATTGAGAATTTTTAATTTTCTATATTTTTGATGCCTCCAGTGTAGATATTTATACCATATATATTACATTCATGTTAGCCAAACTTTACTGTCAATGGAAAGAAACAGAGAGAGAAGTGATTCACCAGACCTGTGATTAGGTCCCAGAAATATCTATTCCTTTCCACAGAATAAATGGGAATTAAAATAGCTCTGAAGCAGGCACTCTTTCATATATATTCTGATACCCAGATGTGAAAGGAAACTTACCCAAGTTTTTTCAACAAATGTAGACATCTGCTATTTGGATCAAGGTTTGATATTTTTATGTGGCAAAATAAGTCTTATTTTCAGACAGAAAAGCACTGAAGTATTGTGTTTTACAGTCAAAAACTTTTTATTTCAAAACAGCAGGCAAAATATTTTCTGTGTAATTTGTGGAAAAAATACGATTCTATACCTGCTTTTTACTAAAGATCTGTTATTTGGGTATTTCCATGAAAGAACATGAAGAAAATACGTCTTAGGTTTTCTGGTAAATTACAGAAAATACGAAATTTGCTAATTAATCTAACAGTTTCACCAGGAAAATGAAAATAAAGATGGTCTCTTGTCTGCATATTTGTACGTTTAACAACGTGTAACATTTGCTTCTTTTTTCTGATTGCTCGTCAAAGGATAAATTTGCAAAATTCATTATTCTGCAGCAGTTGCTCTCTGTGTTGTGTGAATTAGTGAGGTTTGTCAAGGATTTTTTTGGTGAGAATTACAGAAGAAGGAAGGATAGTGAGTCAGAGAAGTCAGAACAAAATCAAAGTCTAATTTTGGCAAATGAAGAGGATTTTGAGAAGCACTTCACCTTTAAGCTGTGCACGAATGATAGATGCATTGCATGATGAATACATTTAGAATAATCAAATATTTATGAAGATTCATGAATTAAGAGTCATTTACTGTTCACGCATTTCAAGCATAAAATATTTATACACAGAGTTTTCATTAAGACTCTCCTTATATGATTCAGACTTTCAAACATTCAATTCTTCTGAATTGTTCCATGTCATTTCTGTTGTAGATAAAGGCAATACTAATTCTCCTACTGAGGAGTGAATACAATTATGTCTTCATATATGGAGCCATCAGTAGCCCCTTGGCAATATGTTCTCCAGTGCTAGATCTACTGATTAGGGTCAAGCTGAGCTTTGACATGTGATCCAAGACCCAAGCAGGTCACAGAGGTTCCTGCAGAGCGAGCAGGGCTTGCCATGCACCTCTGCAGTGTAACCTTGAACAAGCTGCTCTTTTAGCAGAGGAAATCATAGAATCATTGACTCACAGAATGGTTCAGCTTGGAAGGGACCTTAAAGATTGTCTAGTGCCAACCCCCCTGCCAGGAGCAGGGACACCTTCCGTTTGACCAGTTTGCTCAATGCCCTGTCCAACCTGCCCTTGAACACTTCCAGGGAGGGGGCAGCCACAGCTTCTTTGAGCAACCTGTTCCAGTGCCTCACCACCCTCATAGTAAAGAATTTCTTCCTTATATATAACCTAAATATATCATCTTTCTGTTTAAAGCAGCCATTCACCCCTTGTCCTATTACTACACTCCCTTGTAAAGAATCCCTCTCCAGCTTTCCTGTAGGTCCCCTTCAGGTACTGGAAGGCTGCTACAAGATCTTCCTGGAGCTTCTCTTCTCCAGGCTGAACAACCCCAACTCTCTCAGCCTTTCCTCTTAGGAGAGGTGTTCCATCCTGCTGATCACCTTTGTGGCCCTCCTCTGGGCTCATTCCAATAGATCTATGTCCTTCTTATGTTGAGGGTCCCAGAGCTGGATGCAGTACTCCAGGTGGGGTCTCACAAGAGCAGAACAAAGGGGCAGAATTATCTTGCTTGACCTGCTGGTCACTATTCTCTTGATGCAACCCAGGATACGGTTGCTTTCTGGACTACTTAAGCACATTGCCAGGTCATATTGAGCTTCTCTTCAACCAACACTCCCAAGTCCTTCTCCTCAGGGCTGCTCTCAATCTATTATCCGCCCAGCCTACATCTGCACTTGGGATTGTCCTGATTCATGTGCAGGACTTTGTGCTCAGCCTTGTTGAACTTCATGAGGATCGCACTGGCCCACCTCTCAGGCCTGTCCAGACTTTCGTATTGTTTGAGACTTCCTTCAGTGTTCGCGACAGTTAATACTCTGTGGAAAGCTGTGTCAGTAGCTTGTCCCTAAGACTGTCAAATATACCAGCATCCCGTTTTCAGGAAACTTGTGGGGATGAAATTTCTCCACCATCTGTTTTGCTGTCAGATTTAGAAGTGGAAATTAGGAAGTGCCCAGAAGGATGGGAAAGGGGCCGGTTTTATTTGGTTTCATTTTATTAGTGAGAGGTTGAGGGGATGGAAAATGGGTATTGATTTATGTGTATGCATATAAATTGCATATAGATGTAAATATACATAAGCATCTAATTTGCATAAAATACATGGGTGGCCTCAGAAGCCACACTCTTTAGGCTGTCAGGCTAAAACTGCATGCTGAGAAGGTGTGCAGGCAGAGCTAAGCATAAAGCACAGAGGTTTGTCTGAAATTCTCTGTCTGTCCAGAGTGTGGGCACATGAGCCTGGCATGCTGTTGCAGAGCTGAATCCAACCACAACTGAAGTCATGCACCCTGTTTACTGAGAGAGCTGAGCAGGATTTCTCTCACATGCTGCAGCAGTGAAGCCTGACTTTTCATACCAGTAGTCTAAGGCTTGAGGTCTGGGTCCATCTGTCACAGATGGAGTTCAAATCTGCCACTTTTCTTCTGTGGGTATCTGAGAAATTCTGAAGAGCAAGCTGCATTTGAGTGGGCAGACTGTGTAGGGTGAAGGGGAGTCATCACCGCTCCTGCTGTGGTGGTGAGGTTGTTCAGAAGGAAATAAAACATTCCTGGTACCTAAAAGGATGCTGACAGCCCGCAGCACAGTTTTTCAGTCATGCAGAAGACCAGTGGCCTGGTTCATTTCTTCCAGAAATATCTGTTTTGAAGAGGTTTGTGAGCTGTATCATTGAGAGTATTTGCCTTCTTTAATTAAATGTGGCACATGGAAAAGCAAAAGTACCTTGCGAAGGACAAGTAGTCAGAGATCACTTGGAGCTGAAGGGTTTGTCAGAGTCTCCATTCTTCTGTTCTGGTTCCTCTTTGACCAGCATGGTCACAAGTAAGATCTTCCAAGTGAAGCCTCTGAAAAATATGGCAAGTCTCTCTTCTCAACCCACCCAGACATGGCCATCTGACAGGCACATGTGTGCTGCTGCACCCCTCCTCATGGAGCCTCCTGTCCTTTTTCTGGGAAGCGTGACCTTCTGAGATGCAGGCACTCCTGCTGTCTGTGCCAGCAGTGCCTTGCTATGGGCCTCAGCTCTTTCACCCCATCTCGTTACTGCCTACTTGAGCAAAGTGGCTGGCTCAGTCCCTCTCAGGCTAGGTGCTAGGATTTGGGGACTAAGTCCCCAGTGGGCTACAAGAGCTTGTCTAATGCCACTCACTACCTGAATAAGTTGCCTAAAATTGAAAGGTACAAAAAATCTCCTACACGACTAAAGCAGTGGTTTGTCAAAAGCTGCCTGTTTTTGTCTGTCCTTTGGCAGACAATACTGTGTCAGAAATACATATAGCAAATAAAACTTGGTTTCATAATTGATACTAAGTCATAGTATCTCAGCAGAACTTAATAAAAACAGTCATTGCCTTGGAAAATTGCATAAATTCAAGGCAAAATATATGAATGTGGTAGTCTTTTCTCCCCTGTGCAACTCATTGCCTTAGTTGCTTAAAATGCTCTAAATATTTCTCACTGTGTCTTGAGAACGTATTAAATGGTACCACTCACTGGAGGCAAAAAACTCATTTTGTTGATCCTTTGTCTAGAGTTTTTAAATTACTGGATTGTTTTTTTTTTCCATTTCCCAACAGATCTGCATTTATTTTTAGTACCTTCCAAATGTCATTCTGATGTGTGTAAAAAAAATCCCATCTAGTCCTTGAAAACTTTCAGAAAATGGAATTTCTGTTTTCTAGCAGGGTCTACTTAAGGGTGCTTACAAAACACTTGTTGATACTTCACACTTGTTGTATCTTTCTTGGAGACCCTGGAATTTCTTCGCTAGGTGAAGGGCTTGTGTAATCTGAAAAACACTATGATTTTTTTTTCTCTCTCTTTTTATTCTATGCTTCTTGGTTTACCAAGCAGATAATGACTTTTCTTTTGCTATTTTTAGTGTAGCTGGAGGGATTAGGTCCTACTGATATTTCAGTGGACTTTCGCTCTTCTAAGAGACACTACAGCACATCTCAAAGGAGATTTGGAGCAAGCTCAAGAGACGCACCTGCCTCAAACCTGTGATCTTTGGACCATAGCATATTACGTGACTGATGTAGGCAGACCAGACATGCATAAGAATTAAAAAAAAAAACAAAAAACCCAAAACCATCAAAACCCCAACCCCTCCTCCTGCAAAAAAACAGGCAAAAAGTTCACAGAAAAATATATCTAAAACCATAGAAATTAATCATGTGTGTTCGAGGTACGTTCACCAAAATGATGTGGGACTTGTTTCTTTTAATCTGCTTCTGTGGGTTTATCCCTAATTTGGGAAAGTTTTTGCAACTAGATGATGGTATTTTTTTTCTTTTTTTTTTTTTTTTCTGATTAATTAATAGGATTTTTCTTCATTACAACAGTTATTCATAAGGATTCCTTCAGGCCTAATAGGGTATAGTTCAAGTACATCAGAGGTTTACGTCTACTAAAAGATGTCAAAAATCTAAATTTTCAGTAGTGAACTTCAGTTATATTTATAGTATATGCATGATAATAAGGAGTCCTGTATGCAGTGCTGCATCCTGTTTTGTTAAATAAGAATTGGAGTTCAGATGTATTACAGGAAGACTAAGTGCGCTCTGAGCCCATGTGTAACCTGTGCTCTGCTTTAAAAATACTATTTCCAGGACAGGAGAATTTATTAACTGCTAATTTTGGAGAGAATCAGTATTGGTAGAGTTCTTGTGGGCTTCCCATTCTCTTACATGTCTTCCTGTTTTTATTCTATAATTTCGAGCTTCCTCTTGGTGGAGTTGGGATACTGGTCTCAGAAGCCCAGAGTCAGCTTCCCTTTCCTCTGGCCTGGTGTATGGGACACGCTGAGCAAAGCTGACACAGCAGGCTGGGATGTGCTTATGGTAGTGCTGGGACCTCTGATTTCAAATTATGTAAAGCCAGATGTAAAGTGAAATGGGGGCAAAGATGGCCAAAGAGAGAATAGAGAAGGTAACACTATGTGCCACTGAGGCCTCTGTGTGCTGATCTGTGCCAGCACAAATGGTCTTTAGAATTTTGTTCAATTATCAGAATTCCTAGATTTGCAGTGCTAGAAGAGGCAAATGCAGATATCAGTGCAACAGAATATGACTGCTGTGGAAGGTGGAAGCTGTGCTGTGGCAAAAGGGAAATTTTATACTTCTATCTCTTTTTCTGAAATATAGAAGATCTAGGAATATAAAGAAAAACAAATTGCCTCTACTTGCCATTGGCACAACCTGATGCAAGATTTTCCTGCTTTCACTCATGTTCATACGCTCCTGTTTGCTATAAACACCTCACCATCCTAAAGGCTGTATGTGTATAGCGCTGATAGCAGAGTCAAGACATGGCTGAACAAGATGGCACTACCAGATGAGAAGCTGTTGAGGTATCTATGAACTGTGGCTTGGGGCAGGACACTCTTTCCGTATGCTCTCCACTGCAAGTTTCCTACTCACAAGAATGTCTCATTTTAGTAGACGTACAAGGCTTTGCCCTGCATGATGTCAGGGGGAGGCTGCAGCCTCCTGCCCTCTCCTCCCATATCCCACCAGCCTAGGGCATGGGATCCTTCCCTGAAACTCCTTCCTTACTCAGCAGCAGGAGAGCTGAGTGACCATACACAAGCAGCAAGAGTGCGCTGCACCACTTCCTCAGATGTTTTGCTGGGCAAAGGCAGGGGAGGAAGAAATCATCATTCAAAGCAGACCTCAGGCAGGTAGCACCACTCAAGCAGTGGTGAAGGAGCCAGGCTTGGGAGATCAAACACAGTTGGTCAAGGTGGCTCAGAGCTCGGTCACGTGGGAACAGGAGAGTTATGTGTAGATTGACATAGAAATCTGGGCTAATTAAAGCTAAACATTCCCTAGTGCCTCTTCATTTTGTGTGCTGTGGTATCGGCTTTCTCTTGCTGCACAGCTGATGTATCAGTGTAACACTCGGCAATGGCTTTTGATTTTCCTGCATAGAAAGAGAATAAGGTTTCTTTAGGAAAACATTTTTATTGTGTGGGTCAGACAGGAGGACAAAGAGAACTTGAGGTCAGAGAGTTAGTTCTGACATGATTCCAGGGACCTAATGCTATTTTATTATCCCCACAGTTAGCAGGAATCCTTCAAACAAAAGCCTTGAGAACAGCAATAAATCAGCTCCAATTGCACTGTCTTCATTTGTGTGCGTACTTTGCTTTCTGCTTGCAAGCACAACTTTCTTGAAGAATGGTTTGGTAGTTACTGTATCAGGGGAGGAGAAACAGGACAGATGAGATGAAGGAGGTGAAAGATTCTTCTTGGCCCTTCCAAATAGAAGAGCTAAAACAGAAACACTCAATGGTGATGGTGCTGGATATTCTTCAGAAAAAGAAAAAAAATCAGTGGGCTGCCCACCTTTTACAAAATGATGACAAAAGTTTCATATGGCTGACCTAATCCTTTAAACCCTTTTTCTTATACATTTTATTATTAATTAATTAATTTGTCTCACTTAGGCTAGGTTATGTTTTTAATGTGGTTTAAATGAGCATAAGTTTTTCCCTGTCGTGTCCATGCCTCCATATTGACACAAGTCCCACTTGTTCATAAAAACAATTCTTCTTCTTGTCTGTGCAAGTCCTGACTCTTGTTCATAAGAAGCATACATAGAGTAAGGAGATCTCTATCTCTTGCCAAAATCTTAGGAAGAAAGTCCAAGAAGGGAACCTTCCCCTCGAAGAGACTTTCTAGGAAAAAGAATTAAAACAGGGTCTGATCTTGCACGCTGAGATAAGCAGCTCTTTGCTGACTATGTGAAGCTGATGGAGATGAGAGCACAGGAGTACATAGGGCACAGAAAGAAAAACAGTGCCTAAACCTCACTGAATTCATGGGGCCTATGCCCCTAAACTGCATTGTGAACTTGAGTAGATCTCTAAATCTTAGTATCAATACTGTCTTATGTAATTGAGTATGCAATTAAGAATAGAAAATCCTTCTGTGTATTTCTGTGGAAAAGTACCCCACGTCGTAGGAGGTGACTTTCTGGACAGATGGAGTTTTAGGGCTCCAGATCAGTAGTGTAAGATTGCTCAATTACATGCACCATCATGCTAACTTTTATAAAAAGCAAGGCACAGCAAAAAAATACACTTCAGTTTCACTTTAATATTTTGACATGTTAATTTCAATAGATAAGATGAATTTATGATCATTACACCACTCAGGGGCCATCTGTTTTTAATTTAATCCTAGAAATTAAGTACAAAAACTAAATTAGACACAGTTGGTAAAGTAATTCTTGGTTAATTGTTAAGCAGACATGAATGCACAGAAGTGAGAGACTTTCAGCATAAGAGTTTTCTAAGCTTTGAAAGCCAAAGTTAAATCTTAACTAAATGCAGCTTTTCCACAATGGGCTCATGACATCTAGAAAGAAATCAGGGTTTGATCTACAGTGAGATGATATTCTGAACAGAGACTTTTCCTTTTAACTTTATTTGAAAATTATAAATTTTATTGGAAAATAAGTAAGTTTAAAGAGAACTGCAGTCTGTCTTGCATCTTTCTTTAACATTAAAATTGGAAGTACCATAGTGTAAATTGATTTGATATCACTTTAGTTACATGATAAATTTGAATTTCTGTGTTAAAATTACTTGGGATTTCAACCCAAGTGACAAACAAGGCGAAAATGCCCCAGGAAAAATTAAAATCCTGAAGGAGTGTTTTCTTGTTGTGTAAGCAAGTCATTTTGACCCTTTCTGTTCTCTTATTAGAAAATAGATTTCATGGACTTTAAGACCAATAAAAATAACTTGATCAGTAAAAAGTATGGAATGGTAGTCTTGTGGGGAGCACTGGAGATGTGCAAATAGTAAGTGATTAGTTTAAGTGGAGCAAGTCACATTACCCACCTATAAACATTACATATGGCAGTAAATGAAAAAAAAATAGTGGCCTGAAGAACAACTGTCTCTGTATCAGTATTGGTGACTTTAAATAAAATATTTCAATGAGATATTTTAAAAATACTTTTAAATTACAATTTCATTTACTTAGCTGTCTGACATTTTACTACATGGAAGTTTCTGAAGCAAATAAGAAAACCAATAAGTTTTGCTTTCACCAGAGGAGTAACTCTATCATTTTGATGACTTTTGCAAAGTTTTCCTGAATTTGTCACCTATTTTTGATTTACTATAAGGCTGTTTCACTGGGGTAACGCTATAGAAAAAGCCCATGAAGTAAATGTAACAGCTCTCAAAATACAGAATTGTCTGCTAACTACAGAAGAATTTTTTACCCTGCTTTAGAATTGTTTTTTCAAGGTGAAAAATTAACTTTTGTGCTAGCTGTTCTCACAGGAAACAAAAATGTGGCATGCTATTAAAGTGATGGATACATAAATGTTTACTGTCGCAGAGGATGAACCGGACTCGACACAACGATCAGTGTGATCAGGTACAAGCTGTTTATTAGCCCCAGAGAGCTCACATTTATATTCCCCATTACATACGCGGCGATCTCCCAATGGCAATAATCAAATTAAATCACATAGCAACCTGATTATGATTGGTGTGCATTACTTGTTCACGCGCTGTGCTCGTGGCTTTCTTGCCAGGTGGCAAGTTCCGCTTCAGTATTCTGGACTCATTTTTCTT
>Ga0065711_1005010_pt1 | contig 41122 bp, 17 predicted proteins | sample Hoacrofraction12_FD_59098 | JGI IMG/M metagenome (GOLD analysis project Ga0065711, IMG submission 59098) | Hoatzin crop microbial communities from Cojedes, Venezuela - Epithelial fraction 12 v2 (version 2) | ecosystem: Host-associated > Birds > Digestive system > Esophagus > Crop | place...
TGCCCCTTGTCCTGTCACTTGGGCACCACTGAAAAGAGTCTGGCCCCATCCTCCTGACACCCACCCTTCAGATATTTATAAGCATTTATTAGGTCCCCTCGCAGCCTTCTCTTCTTCAGGCTCAACAAGCCCATCTCCCTCAGCCTTTCCTCGTAGGAGAGATGCTCCAGTCCCTTAATCTTCCTCGTACCCCTCCGCTGGACTCTCTCCAGTAGCTCCTCATCTTTCTTGAGCTGGGGAGCGCAGAACTGGATGCAGGACTTCACATGGGGCCTCACTAGGGCAGTGTAGAGGGGGAGGAGAATCTCCCTCAGCCTGCTGGCCACACTCCTCTTGATGCATCCCAGGATCCCTTTTGGCCTTCTTGGCAACCAGGGCACACTGCTGGCTCATGGTCAACCTGTCGTCCACCAGCACTCCCTGGTCCCTCTCCGCAGAGCTGCTCTCCAGCAGGTCTGCCCCAAGCCTGTACTGGTGCCTGGGGTAGATATCAGAGTTGGTATTCTCTCCAGATACACATCTCTCTTTAAAAGGAAGAAACAGTTAAATTCCACACACTTAAAAAGAATGTCTGATATTCAATGTTTATGCATGCTATTACTTTGTTGCCTTACCGGTCATCAAGTTGACATATATGTTACACATAAGGCCATTTTGAATACCTGCCTATCAGCACTTAGTATTTAGTTTTCAATTTCCCTAGAGTGTTGACTACTTAGAAAATAATTATTTAAAATCCAGTATTCTAAAAATAGATACCACATTAGCACTCATCTGACCACAGGAATAACAACAGCAACTAACAATCTATTTCCTAGATATAGCAGAAATAAGACCATGTTATTTTATTTTTAAAGACAGAAAAGCCTATCCCAATGATGACTGTCTGGCTCCATCTAAGTTTTGCCATTTTTGGCATGTAGCTAGTTTTGACCAAGTGAAAGGATGCAAAAATAATAGAGAAACATTTTGCCTTTAAGTGTTATTTAAAATTTTGTGAAGTTTTATATAAGAACTGTTTTTGTATGTATATATATGCATACAAATGTATATAAATTTGACAATATAAAGTTGCTCTAAAGTTAGGATCCACATACATCTAGAATTATTAGTCCAGTCAAGTAACAGGGCCATGTCAAATTCAGACTACATAAATTATTGCAATATTACCTTTACAAATATTTGTAGCTCTATGTTTCACAATTTAGCTAAAATACAGTAAATCTAAAATTTCAGGAAACCGGAAAGTATGCTGTAAAAAAATCAACGCCTATACCAGTAATTCCTCTGTGTAATGCTAGTGCAGTGGGCTGAGCAGACCCAGTACAGCTAGGGACATAGGAACAGTCCATCCCAGCCCTTTCCAGAGCATAATCTACAGAAAACACTGATGCTAAAATGTGTAGAGTGATTATGTGCAGACTTATCATCCCAAATAAGAGTTCCCAATAAAGGAATAGTGATGAATCATTATAACCTCAGATATATGCACAATGATGAAGTAATGATAGCAACAAAGTTAATCTTTTGCCCAAGACACAAAAAATCATGCTTGTGCATACATACATAGTATATAGAGGCACCAGGTATATAGCTTTAGAATACTTTTAAAAAGAATGTCACCATGGCTGGAAGATTATGATATGAGAACTAATCAACCCAATACTGGCAGAGATTTTTCAGCAATCTATTGCAACCACAGAAGTGTGTTAAAAACTAATAAAGAAAAAGCCAGGTAACTTAATTTTTTTCAAGTAAATTAATAAAGTCTCTCTCAAGCAGATATTAAAAAAAGTCAGAAGATACAAGACAAATTACTGCCTTGGGCGAAAGCTAGGAAGCAAAAAGATAAGCAAAAAATATAAAAGGGTACACTTTATCATAACAGAAAGATAAAAGTATATCTATATTAAGTCCAGGTTTTGTCTAGTGTAGAGACAGCAAGGTAACTCTGTTGTTTTTGGTTATGTCAGAAAAAAAAAGAACCCACAAGGAATTTCACAGGGACTCATGGAGTGGACTGGAAATGACAGAGGGAATTCAGTGATGATAAATGCAGCAGTAATGCACACTGAAGGGGAAAAATGAGCTACTTGTACATATTAAGTCTAAATTCAGCATACTAACTGACAGGGACATGGGCATTACTCTGGACTGCGCCACAATGAGAAGCTGCAGATGGAGAAATGGAAAGATGCAAACACATGTGAGAAGTGGTAATAAGGAAAACTACATAGAAATTATCTTCTGCTAAAAAGATTGGGGCAGATGCTTACTTGGAGCACTGCTGGTAAATAAAAAAAATGAAATTTTTTATTGTAAGCAGATTGATAACAGGAAACAAGAAACTTTTATTTAATCAAGTGTACTTTCAGTAATTTTCCTGAATGGCTGTTCATTTTCATTGACTTGTATAAACATTAAACTATAGAACCATTACACTTGTTTAGTTGCTTCCTTTGCTGAAAATGACAACTCCTTACGTTATAATTATTTAACTAAATAGCTCTATAGCTTCATAGGTGTTTGTTCATATAATTAATTTTTTCTTTTCATTATCTAGAAAGTGTTCAACAATTCGTCTATGTTTATTATATTTTCATGTTCTTTAAAATTTCCTTTTTTAAAAAATTATATTCAGATATTTTAGTCTAAGTTTGGGTCAAACTGTATTTGGATTGAAACAGAAAGGCAACTGAAATGTGAAAAGAAGTATTTTCAAATAGTCTAAGAAAAGCCAGTGGAAATGGATACATTTTTAAAAAAGAAGATTGAAAAAGGAGCAATAACTGGAAAAAGACAAATGTTAAACACATCTTCAAAAAGGCAAGCAGGAGAATTTGGAAAAGTACAGGACAGTCAATATCTCACCTGCATGCATCAGAGTCTTTATGCAGCAGTTCCTCCTGGAAATCATTTTAAATACGGGAAGGACAGAAAGGTTATTGGGCACAGCCAGCGTGGATTCATGAAGGGGAATTTGTGCTTTAGCAACATGGTTGGCTCCAGTGATGAAATGGCCAGCGCTTTGTACAGATGTCATTTATCTTGACTTTCTATCCAGTCTCCCATAGTGTTTTGCTAGCCACATTGCAGGCTAGGAGGGCCAGATGGAAGCTCATGAATATCAACAAAGAAATACACCAAGTTTTACACAATGCAACAGTACATGCAGGGCACTTACTGCCTAGGGAGCAGATCTGCAGAAAAGGAGCTGGAGGTCCAGCTGGGCAGACTGAACAGCAGTCAGCAGTGTGCCCTTGTGACAAGAGCACAGCAACCTTTCCTGTAGTCCCTGTTTAGTGTTCATCATCTGGAAGCAGAAAACCAGAATTCTGACTTCTTCGGTGTCCAGCCTTTTGAAGAACTGCTTCCAAAGGGAAGAAAAAAAAGAAAGTGTTTACCCTAAAGTAGGTCATTACAGCAAAAGTACTTGCAAAACATTTCTACACATAAGGATTCAAAAAGATTTGAGTTTTGTGTGAAACACATCCACATTTGCTGCACTGCAAGTACTGAAAATCATATAGCTACACTAATATGTTACACTAGGATGAATTCATAAAGCTTGAGTTAACTTAAAAAATTAAATGTTTCCCAGGTTTCTGATTCTGTATATACTTATGCAGCCTTTAATTTTTATACCCGAGGAAGGTGACAGATGTAGCACATAACTTGATTTATTAAGATAAATTGTCAAGGTTATAGTAGTTTCAGGCCTTAACTTAAGATTGTCCTATTTCTAATTTAATTTTAAATCTTTTCTTTTAAAAATGTATCTATTTAATTTAAATGAACATAATGGTACTTGTTTAGGTACTTATGGTAGTGATTTAGTCTACTTTCAGTGCATTTAATATGCACTTAATAAAGAGGATTCTTCAGAGGGGGAAGGAGGATTAATATAGAAATGCAAAAAATTTGATCTAATGATAAATACAAACTATTGCTTTGCAAGGAGGGGAGGCATGGTAATAAGGTACTCAGCAGTCTTCCCTACTCCTGCCTTCATTTCCTCCTATGAAAAGGAGTCTGATGCTCTCCTCCCTTCTTTTGTCCACCAGTCTTGTCCATGCATCCACCACTAGCCATGTACCTACCATCTTGTACTCAGCCTCACATGCCTTTCAGAACTTGTCATCAGTTATCCACTGACTGAGCTTTGTATGTCTTTCTCTCACTGTGTGAAGCTTGTGATCCAGACTCAGAAGACCTACGATACAGAAGCCAATTCTAACCAGTTATTGAAGTAAGCTATTACAGCAACCATCAAGAGAAATATGATGAAATGAGTTTATGGTATCAGCTTCAGGATTTCCTAGGCTGCATCAGAAGCAAATGGTATTCAGTTCAGTGCCTTCTCATTGTGACACTGACACAAAATGCAGACAAGGATCCGGTCTTGACCACTAGAATAGGTCTTTTGTTATTGCTTTGTGCTGACAAACACCTTCGTGATCTTAGCTAAAGTGTAAGGGTTATTTGTATTTCCTTTGCAATGTTGTCTGTACCTCTTGTCATATATCCATATTGTAGGAAAAGCCCATTCTGAGGCTAAAGACTGGATGACAGCATTCAGTATTTGTTAGAGCATCTTGCTGTCAGTCAGCTAATATTTTTCTTCAATGAGGAAGCTTTAAATTGTATTAACTATATTTGTGATCTCTGCAACCAGTTTTCCGTCATCATCCAACTGAAGGAAAGGATGAGTGAGACAAGCAGTCAACTGTCATATTGTCTGTTTCAGGCTGCATTTTAAATTGTATATAAATTAAAGAAATCTTGTTGGCAATTATATAATTCATTACACTGCTTGTTCAGTTCTTTTTCCTCTTAATAGCATCACGAATGGACCATGACTGAACATAGTTTGACTCAACCACAATGACAGGCTATCTGTTTTCCTGTTAGCCATACGAGTGAGTTAAAAACTGCAGTTCAAACATCTAATACTGTCTCCGAGATTGGCAAGCACTCGGTGTTTCAATGCAAAAGACCCTTCTACTGAGCCAATGTGAGATAAATTACCTTTTTGAAGGTTTCATCCTAGTGTTTCATAGTCAGATACTATTTTAAACCTCAGAGAAAGAGATTTTTTTGAACATTTCCAATGTGAGTTAGCAACACTTTTATAACTGTGCTGTAGACTTGATATGTGTAGAATAGTCCCAAACTTCTACATGTCCTTCACATCTTACAGCAAGGAGTCCTACACCCTAATTACAGTATGTTCTCACAGCACTGTGCAGCACAGTATTGTTGTATTGGTGCCATTGACATATCTGCAACCTTATTTTGATGCAGGGTCTACATCTTGCAATATCACATTGTATGAATACTCACCTTTGAATTATTTTCATGAGACAAACTGTTTTGTTCCCTTTGCTTCTTCATACTTTGTAAGTTCACAACTCCCATCATAGAATGGAGAAGATATACAGAGAATGAGACTAATGCCAAGGAACAGAAGAAGACGCAGAATATTAAAAAGGTCACAACAGTATGACACACTTCTAATTCATAAAATGTGAGACAGTCTAAAATGGTTCCTGACACTTCATTCTAATGACAAATACTGTAATAAGAAACATAAATGGCACAAATTATTCCATTCACTTGACAAAGATTATGAAAGCAGGAAGAAGTGCAAAATTAATCAGTACTTTTTGTATAATTGTATTCATGTAGTGGTCTTTAGACATATTATTTAGAATGACTAAATAACAGATCTAACTTAGCCATTAACTACAATAAAAGAAAATGGGGAGAGATTTTCCTTGAATTGATTATTCCAATTTTTAAATAAAAAACGTTAAGGATCTGCATTACTGTTAAATCATTTTCTGTTCACTTCAGTATAACTTTTTTCTGGCATAGTGTGTTGTATTAACTTCCTTCATTCCAGGAAAGGCTCCACTGGAGCAAGAATCACATTTAACTCAAGAGGACAAAACTGAGCAGAATTTATTAATAGGTTTCTTACAGTGCCTGCTAGCATGCTGCCAGACTGTTCTTCGGTATCCTAAATACACTAGAGAGGATATTTTTGTTTGTACCCGGTGATGTTTTATCCAGTTTTGAAGACTGCATAAAGGAAGATTTTTTGCTAATAACAATGCTGTTTTCAATGTAACCTGTTCGTCAGAATGGGAACTTCACTAGCACAGCATATAGCAAGCGGAGACTATGTGCTCTTTCAAGCAGCCCCACTACGGTAGCTGCTAGCACTGGACTGATTAACAGCTCTTTAACAGTGCAGCTGAGGCTTACCATAGTCACCTCTTTGACCTTGTTAGCTCCTGACTGCATGAATATTGCAACTGTTTGAAAATGCTTTATCATGACCCTGGCTCATCAGACAAAACTCTGGTGGCTGTGAATAGCCTGTCCATGTATATTCCATAGCCCTTGTGTTCAGGTGCTCCAGGCGCTCAGGCCTGTACTGCTTGGCCAGCTATATTCCCTGAAGAATGCGCTGAGCTCTGGGTGTCCTTGGGCCTCCCCTCACACAGCATTAAAGGGGAAGGTTAGCTGTGCCTGAAAATACAGTATGCAACAGTTTTGACAGGTGTGTCCCTGCTCAGTGAACATTGAAAAGCCATAAGGCTGTACCTCTCCAGAACTGCTGACACTCAAGTGACAGAAGGATCTTTTAGAGCTCTACAGAGGAGTACCTGCCTCTCTGCCATTTCTATTAAGGGATAATGGATGCCTCCACTTTAGGACAGCGAACTAATGTGTCAGTTCTAGACTCAAAGGCATGTATCTACTCAAAACAAGTTACTTAACATCTGACTCCTAGAGCTATATTGTAGGTTGTAACTCTATTTGCAACACTGAGAGGACTGATATGGGTGACAGTTTACTGTCATCCTACCTGTGTCTTCACTATGCAAGGTAGATGAGACCAAAATAAAAAGGAGCCATGAAAGAGTCGAATATCTTACATGTGGTTGAGTATAACCAGGGTAAAAGGAAGAGGGAACACAAAGCCCTTTCATATTGCTGGTCAACGTTTTACAGGCATAGGTACCTGTAAATGCACGTCGGAATCACACAGAATCACAGAATCACAGAATGTTCGGGGTTGGAGGGGACCTCTGTGGATCACCTAGTGCAACCCCCTGCTGAAGCAGGGTCACCTACAGCAGGCTGCACAGGACCTTGTCCAGGCGAGTCTTGAATATCTCCAGAGAGGGAGATTCCACAGCCTCCCTGGGCAGCCTGTTCCAGGGCTCCGTCACCCTCGGAGTAAAGAAGTTCTTCCTCATGTTCATATAGAACTTCCTCTGCTTCAGTTTGTGCCCGTTGCCCCTTGTCCTGTCGCTGGGCACCACTGAAAAGAGTCTGGCCCCATCCTCCTGACACTCACCCTTAAGATATTTATAAGCATTTATAAGGTCCCCTCTCAGCCTTTTCTTCTTCAGTCTAAACAAGCCCATCTCCCTCAGCCTCTCCTCGTAGGAGAGATGCTCCAGTCCCTTCATCTTCCTCGTAGCCCTCCGCTGGACTCTCTCCAGTAGCTCCACATCTTTCTTGAAGTGGGGAGCCCAGAACTGGACACAGTACTCCAGATGGGGCCTCCACTAGCACTCCCAGATCCCTCTCCGCAGAGCTGCTCTCCAGCAGGTCCGCCTCAAGCCTGTACTGGTGCATGGGGTTGTTCCTCCGCAGGTGCAGGACCTTGCATTTGCCCTTGTTGAACCTCATCAGGTTCCTCTCTGCCCAACTTTCCAGCCTGTCCAGGTCACGCTGAATGGCAGCACAGCTTTCCGATGTATCTACCACTCCTCCCAGTTTGGTGTCATCAGCAAACTTGCTGAGGGTACATTCTAACTCTTCATCCAGGTCATTGATGAAGAAACTGAAAAAGACTGGGCCCAGTACTGATACCTGGGGGACACCACTAGTTACCAGCCTCCAACTAGACTCAGTGCCGCTGATGACAACCCTCTGAGTTCTGCCATTCAGCCAGTCCTCAATGCACCTCACCGACCACTCATCCAGCCCACACTTCCTGAGCTTCCCTAGGAGGATGTTTTGGGAGACAGTGTCGAAAGCCTTGCTGAAGTCTAGGTAGACAACATCCACTGCTCTCTCCTCATCTATCTAGCCAGTCACACCATCATAGCAAGCTATCAGATTGGTCAAGCAAGGAACGCACGTGGTTCCCAGTCTTATGATCTTTTACCCAGTCATATATTCCTTTGTTATATGTTTCTCAGGCTGAGGAACAATGTTCACTCTTCTTGATTCTTACCTCAGTAAACAGTTTTTGAAAAACAGTGTTCTCCCCTCTCATTTTACACTGTAAGGACATGTACAAGGCTTTCTACCTCGACTGCTTCTGTTTTTACTCATTTTGTGTTATAAGCCATAGCACAAGCATAGCAAGGCTGTGGCTATTAATGCATTGATGTCTCTCACACCCAGGCTATCGCACATGATAAATAGTTGAGAGGGGTTGCTGGGTATTCCACATCCTTCTTTATAGCAGAAAGTGAGCAAGGAAGAGCTGCTAACTCACTGGGATGGAGGTATACATCCTGTCCGACTACCATCCTTAGTGGAGCAACAGCTACTTGGGAGCCATGAAGAATCACAGAATAACAAAATAATTCAGGCTGGAAGGCAGTTCAGAAGACCTCTAGTACAACCCCGTGCTCACAGCAGGGTCAGCTGTGAGGTCACAACAGGTTGCTCAGGGCTTCATCCAGCTGGGTTTTGAAAACCTTGGGTCTTGAAAACAAGCACAAAGACTGTACAACCTCTCTGGACAACCTGTTTCACTGCTTGGTGCCCTCATGGGGAAAAAGCTTTTTTCCGTTTATGCTCTCTGAACCTCTGTTGCTGCCGGTTTTGTCCACTGCCTCTCATTGTCCTGCGATACGCTGTTGTGAAGATCCTGGCTTCCTCTTCTTTTTATAAATACTGGTTATTACTTGGTGTCATCCCCCACCCAAACTTCCAGGCTGAACAAGCCCAGTTTCACTGCAGTTGATCAATGTCTTTCCTGCATTTGGGGCCCCATAACTGGATACAGTGCCTGCAGGTCTCAAGAGGGCTGAGTAGAGGGGGATATTGGCTTCCTTCCGTCTACTGACCGTGCTCCCGTCCATACAGCCTAATATGCTGATGGCCTGTATTTCTGCATGGGGTTCTACCTTCCCAGGCACAGGACTTTGCGTTGAATTGTTGAATTTCACGAGGTTCCCTTTAGCCATTTCCTCCAGTCTGTACTGGTCTCCATTCACTGGCAGCTTTGCAGTCCTATCTGTCTCCTCAACTCTCCAAATTGTAGGGTATGAAACTCACACAGCTGGGGAAGCTGGCCATTTTTACTACTGCAAACAACAGTGCTTTAAAGAGAAGCTCGTAACTCATGTGCTTTTCCACTTGACAAGGACTCATAAACTTGTTCAGAACAGAGCATCTCCCCTAAAGAATTGCATAAATTCTCCCTGCTCCTCTACACACATGACATGGAACCCAGTAAGTCACATTTTTATTAATCTGCACACGTTGCAATTTAGTCAATAAAATAAACCTTCTCCTCATTTATCGTAAGGATTTAATATCAAGCACTTTGCACTACCATAACCTTATAAAACTACAAGCTAGAATGTGAGCTTGGGGAATAGACATACATTGTTTAATGGTTATTTATATGAAGGATCTCATATAAATCAATGAAAGTATACATGTAATTAAAGAGATTACAATCTAGTTCTGGAATGCTGTTATATGTGCAAAATATTGCACACAAATTTTAAGGGTATGTTAAAGGCAGTAAGAAAGTAATGAGATCTAAACTGTAGTCATCGATTCCATTATACTTTGAGATTATTTTGATGCAAAATGCTAGGTTTTGTCTATTTTGTGAATTCATACAATTCCAATTTGACAAATTCAGTCTTTTGAAATGGATAGGCTGGATTTCAGTATGGATTTCAAGTATCTTGCAAAGCAAGCCACAATAGTTTCAGGAAAGTGAACACATAAATATGCATATACATTCAAAAACCCTACTCCAGCACAGCTGGGAAAACCCAAACACACTGTTTTGAAAGGAAATCCACGTACCAACAAGGAAAGACACATCAGATCTGTGAAGTACCAGTACCAATATTCTAGATACAAAAACTAAATATAACAAACAAACGGTAATCAGCTTTCTTTGAAATGGGTGCTAGACAAAAGAATGTATGAATGTTTCATCTCCGCCTCTTCCTCCTGTTCCTCCCAAACCTCCATCGTCAGGGCATCAGACCCCGCTGTAGCTCCTTCATCACCATCTTCAGAGCAGAGGCCAGGTCATCTCCCCCGACTCTGAAAGCCCTGTTCCGTAACGGCTACAGCTCCCACTTTGACCACTGATGGTGTTTCTCCTTTTCTNCTAACATTTGTTTGTCCTAAGTTTTAAGGATTCTTTTTTCATTACTTACCTTCACAAGCCTTAAAAACTCCTCTTCCTACGCTGCAGCCCATTTCTGCTTTGTTTTGCCCCTCTGTTGTTACAGCAGCGGTGCAATGCATGCAGTTGCATCACCTCCTGGTCCCCTTAACACCTGACCAGCACTGACAAGAACCGTTCAGTGTGTTAAATCTGATGTCTTAAAGCAACCAGCTCAGCCCCAGCAAATTCTGACCCTTTGGTCAGCAGAGTCACTGGACTGGTGGCTAAAAACTCTGCATGCAGCTGGAGAGAGAGCTTTATATTCACTTCTTACTGTCTTCTCTTAGACAAGAAGACGACCACAGGATTTAACAGAAGGACAAGCGAGCTGACCTGGTGCCTCTGTGGAGCTAAGGAGAAGGAGTAAGAGGAATGTCAGCATTTGCTGCCTGACAGCCTTCAGCTGGAGCTTGTCTGGTATTAGCAGCCAGTACAGTGCAGACTGCACCAGTCAGAAAAGAGAGAATACAGGAAAATTAGATACAGTGAGAATCTAGATTAAAAATAGCATACTATCTCTGTTTTCCTAATCTACAAGAATTTCTTAGACTTTCTTGTGCAGATTACAGCCGTGATTGTGTCCCTCTTACGCTCCCCCTTTCTTCTTCTTCTGTCCTAAATGCTTGAACACAGTTGCTTTGGGAATGACTGTCCTTTGTTATCACAGCGTTACACTGGTATTTCAATAGTTTCTGTGTTAATCCACCCAAGACATTAATCTCTAAATTTAAAGAGTTCATAATATTGAAGCCAGATACTTCTTCTTCAGAGAACAGTGGTGTAACACAGGGGACTTCCAGACTCTACCACAACAAAGGCAAGTTTCACCTTCTTCTCTACAAAATTTCCCATTAGATTTCCTCCATCCTGGCCCTGCCAACTGGGAGCCATCTAATTCCACTTCCCTCGTCTTGGTCTCCTCTTGGTTCTCCCATGACTATGCAGAATTACATTGTGATTTCTCAAGTATTGGCAGTTTTGCCCTTTGCCACGTTCCCCTATTTAATCTCTCCCTCACCTCTCTGTTCTCATATTCAAGTAATATGTACCATACTCACCTCCTCCGGTTTTGTTACTTCCTCCCGACACTACTATTACTCTAGTGACTCAATTACAGAATACTTACCTCTCTCTTTTATATTTTAACTTTCATTTCTTTCTATTCTATCACACCACTTTGTTGTCACTTTCTGCATGCTCCAAAGACACTGTTGTCAATTTTGCAAGGTTTTATCTTGCTATTACTCTTGTCTTTCAGAAGCTTTTTATGATTTTTTTTATGAAAGTCATTATACAAAAATAAATTGAATTGTTACATTTTGTCATTCATGCCTGAGTGAATGTGTCTTATGGCAAAAACCATATCTGAATTTCAAAGTCTCCACAGGACTAGGATTTTCAGGGTTTTTTAATGACATATTTTAAGCATTGCCTGCAGTGGAGGAACTAAAATTATGGCTAAAGGAATTACATGTTGGTAAAAAGTAACCCAGTACACTGAAACAACAGAAAATAAATTAGAAGTAATCCAAATTAGTGAGAATTATTATTACAGTGAATTAATGGGGGGAAAAAAATGATGACTCTGAGTCATACAAATCTTATTTTCTATCAATTGCTCCAGCAACTACTTAGCTCCATATCATTATAAAACATTACATGACAGCATTAAACAAATGGGTGTGTTCATGGGTCTCTTGCACTCATATTAAAAGAATGGAAAGGTATGTACTGCATAACAATGCATGTACAGTAAACCAAAAGACAATCATAGGCAAATTTAGATGTCTACAGAAAAGCAGATGTTTAGTGGGATATAACTTCAGACATGTAATAAAAAGAGACCAAGAATGCCACAAACAGGAAGTCAGATGAGGATGCAGAAATGGCATACTTATAAACAACAATAACAATCCTTGAAAATTATTCTTAAAACGAGAAAGATCTGTTTCAAAATGGGAAATTCTGCTGTATTCAATTTTTAAGATATTGTGATGCAATGAACAAAAATACCACCTCAAGAAGATATTATGGTTCACACCCTTCTCTCTGAGGGTGGGACAACAAATGAAATGGCAGCACACTTCTTCAGAGGCACAGTGACGGCAGGCTGAAATCTTGTGCAATCTCACAGTTGCTCTCTCACATCAGGTGCTGCAGAGCATATGCTTCACAGGACATGTCAATTGAAAATCTCCAAGTCTCATCAGTAAAATCACCCTGTCTTCTACATCAAATTTTACATGAAGATTTGCTTCACACGTGGGAGATTCTTCTCTTGACTGCTTTAAGGGTCTCTCTGTATCATTTGTTACAGCTCCACAAACCTTCTATGGAGCTGGAAGGAAAAGGAACACGTGTGTTCACTTGAAACCATCTACAAAAAGCAAGTGTCCTAGCTGTGGGTTTGGTGATGGTGGAATTAACGACTCAGTTTTTCTTTTGTTATTGTCTCTTTCTTTGGAAAGGGACATTATAAATTAACACTTCACTGTCCTATCCCCTCAGCACTGTGGCTCTCTCACCAGAGAGATGTGGTTCTTCTTCCATGCTAGAGCTATGCAGCTCAAAAAGATTAATTCAATGTTTTCAGTAAGAATCGGAATGTGACTGCGTTGCATCACGCTCAGAACATTTCCCATTGATGGCTAGACCATATTATTTTATTTCTTCCTTTCTGTCTCGCCACCACCACCACCAGACGTCCTTGAGGGGTAAGAGTTTCTAGCTCTTTACTCAGTACTGGAGCAAAGGGCAAAAACTCCTGAAGCAGAAAGACTGCTTCCCTAGCAGCACTAGTACCACAGAAGTCACAGGACTGGTGTATAAGAGGTGGAGTTTCCATTTTGTCACTTGCAAAGTTACAACACACAATTTTTCTTTTTATTACCAAAGTTTTGCTCTTTGCACCAAAGAAAGCATGGCAAGACCACACATGTAATATTCTTTCAGTGCGGAGTCTACCATTATTCAATCAGAAGGAAATATAAACACAGCTTCAATTAAAATATATCCTTACAACTGCTTAGAATTGCAGGGAAGCAGATGCCACCATTACCCCCAAATTTTTATTATGCCAACATGTTAATGGCTAACATCCCATCATAAGATATTTATCATCATCAGTTAGTGTGTTATGGAGATATCTGCATTACATGCTCTATATCAAGCAGTGGATGCTAGGTACTTCCCACAGGAAGGGGTTTGTATATGTCCCTAACTAGAGCTCACAACTTACTATTTTTCAGACTGGTTCATACTGTGGTTTAGGAGTCCACATTTTATACAACATACCTGTTAGGGAACGGTAATAACCTGCCTTTGAGGTACAATATAATAGCTTTCTCATTTTTAAACGGCTTCAGAAAAGATTTCTTGAGTACAAAGTGCTTCATTTAGTAGGACAGAATTTTCTCTTTGACTGAAATGACCAGTTGTTCAAATGCGCTTTTCAACTGATGCAAAACAGTGAAAGAAAACAAGCAAAACAACTGTAAATGATCAAAAAGAAACATGTTTATGTAAGATATCATTATGTAACTACCTGTTTTCACCATAATAGCAAGCCAAATACCATAGACCATGTGCATGCATAAAATATTTCCACCTCCATGGCATGAGGCTTTGATAGTCCTTTGCAGACTCCTTTTTGGTTTGAAATGTAAATATGATCTAACTGCTGTGCTTTCACCTTAATTTCAGTGAGGCTTTTGTCCTGAGCAATTTGAGTTCACTGTCACTTCTTCTAAGTAAACACATTGAAAGAAATTTGCTGTTAGGATCACAAATATCCCAAACATGAGAGTTACAACTTTTGCATGCTCCAGCTGTTTTATAGATGAATAAACATACAACTTGAGACTATTCTTAGCCTATTTCTTGTAAAAGTCCACTAAAGAAGTACACCAGAAGATGGTATACTGCTTGGCAAAGAATTCCATGCAGAAATCTAACAGAGATGTCCCTCTTTGTGTAGAAAATATGTTCTTCCCAAACCTAGCTTTAGCCTTAGTGGGACACAATTGAACTTTCCATTACAGTGAGAGAAAGACAGAGATACCAGGTGAGGCGCAGGGTCCAAACACTAAGTATTTTCGCATGCCTGTTTTTTCTTCACTGGTTAATAAAAGACTCAGTTGGTACACTAGCTACTATTTAAGTGTAGGAATGCACAACTTTTGAGATTGGAACAGTTTCACCATTTTCTTCAGCCATTCTCTCTGCTATGGAATTGACTGTCAAGTATCTCTTGTTCCCTTTGTGCCTGGTGGAGTTTCTGTGTTAATGGAAGTGTTTCACATAGTGCATGCTGTTTACACTTCCTGAATACATACAGTAATTTTCTTGATCTAAACAATGAAAGTGGTTATAGCCACTAAGCTGATATTTTCTAACAGACAGTTTGATCCAATTTTTGTACACCAGTACAGTGTTGCAGTAGCCCAGATGTGAAATCTGCAAAGGGCCATGCTTGTAAGAATCAGTCCTAGCCTGATTAAGAAATGAAAGAAAAAAGCATTGAAACATTTTCCTGAGCTTGTAAAAATCTGTTTCACAAAGCCTGTCTCTTAGCTATGCTTCCTTTGACACTGTTTGAGTTCCAGTGGGACACGAGAGGTGTATAAAAAAAAAAAGGATTTAACCATATTGTTGAAAGTGCTGTCATCCATAAAGTCCATCATATGGAAATGACATCCCTTATGCTATCTCCATGGGAAGGACTGAAGGGTCTGGACGCATATCTGTAGGAACATACTGGGCAGACATAACCTTAATCCTAAAGCCAGTCCCTCTATCTCAGCAGCACTTATTCTTCTTTCCCTTTTTGGCAGAACTGCAAGGTTAATTTTAAAAAGCCACTGCAGTGTATCCTGTAATCATGAGAAATTTCCACAAAAAAAGATGAGTAGAAAGTGGAGAGTTCAGGAACCTCTAAATGTATGTTTCTACAGAAAAAGATTCTTGTTTCTGAAATAATCCTAAAGAATCAATCTTCAGCAGGTAGACATCTGGATACATATGTCACAATTGGACAAGAATTATAGCCCTGAACACACAAATCAATACCTACCCAGCAGACATTTGAACACAAATGCCTACCTACCGTGTGACATCTTCAGTTACTTATTTTGCAGCAACTATTGTTCGTGTGCTTTTGTACATACATCTTTTGTTGACAGACTTCAAGACTGACCAACATGTTTAATTGTAGTTCTAGCTGACACTTAAGAATGATTTATTTCTGTTATTTGCACAAGAATATGAACAACAACCCTCCCCCAGCCATCTTCTTATCTTATCAAAAGCCAAAAGCATGGCTTTTATTTGTGCTTACAATTTCTACAATATTAGTATCATTTCTGCCAATTTATGAATGCAGATCAGAGTAAAATCTGTATAATTTTAATAATATTTTTTTATAATTTAAAACAAAATAATTTACTTGCATTCCTATTTTTACCGATAGTATGCTCAGATCAGTGGTTCTCTTCACAATGAGCACTACCTTTACGCACAAGCAGCTCTAGTGACTTTAGTGAGTGACTTTCCCATCCAATGCAGTTCAGGGCAGCAAAGCAAAAATGTCACAGGCTTGTACTAGGCCTACAGTCATGAATTCATTATGGGGGCTTCTGAAAGTAATTGTAAACAAATAAAAGTATACAGTCATAGTAGCTTACATCAGGAAAATGTTTTCAAAACTATAATTACGTATGGAGTAAGGAAATAGGGGTACATTTTGGAAGAGTTTCAGCAATTAGTGGCATACATCCAACTGGACCCTTTGGCATTGTAGGTACAGTCTTCTGAATGAGACTAAAGAGACATCACCAGCAGAAATCTTTCTCTAATATAGCTCTCACTAAGCTTATCAAAAGGACACTGCCTCTACGAGACGTGACCATACATGCAATTTTGAGGAAGACTATGGAGGTGCGACAGTGCAACAAGGAATGGAGGTCTATTATTGCCTTTTCTTGCAGTGATTTAAGTTAAAACTGTCTTCAGCAAGTCTAACTTTCCCAGATTGAGGCGAAATGGAGTAATTAACTGCAGCTGTCTCCCTGAAGAGCTACGTGCTGTCTGGGCTGAGGTGAATTCAAACGGACTATGAGAACATAAAATGAGAGCAGTCATAATGAAGCAGACCAAGTACCTGTCCATTTAACCCAGTCTCTTGTCTTAGGCCTACATCCAAGACTCGGAGCAGGGTAACCGTGCAGTGCTAACTCCCAAGAAGAGGTCCGTTCATACAGTGCTTTGCAGGCTAGGAAGGCAGGAACTTCCAGGGCATGAGGTGTTCTTCTAATGCAAAATCAAGCACTTGACATGTAGGAAGTAAAGGCAAATTTGCCCAAATTTAACATAATTAAACAGCACTCTTGAACAAACTTTTAATAATTGTTATAAAATAACATAAGATAGAAACTAACACATTGCATTTTTCCACCCATCAAGAAAAGCTTTTTGTTTCCTGCAGATTTGCTCTTACATAAGACATACATCCTCAGGTAACAATCAGAAACAGTGCTGAAAGACTATGAGCTTTAAAATTGCCAGTAAGAGTCTCTAGATTGTAAGTTTAGGGTAAATCATAACTTTAGATACACAGGGTCATAGTCACCTCCAGCGTTATGTTCTTGAAATCCCATGGATTAATTTAGCACAGACTTAGTGTGATTTTTAGAAAAGTTCACCCAGAGAGCAATTGCTTCATGTTGGATGACATATTTAAGTCCTTTATTGTTTCTGACAAATCACTTTCCTGCCAAAGCTTTTGAAAAGTTCACAGCTCTTCTGTCTCCAAGGTGCAGTATATTTATCATTCAATCCTTCAGTGGACTTCAAGATACAAAAGTTTTTCAGGGTCATGTTCTAAAATGTGATTATAAAATTATTCAGGTGCTAAAAAGCTTATAAAATTATTTTTGAAGTTATTTTTCAATTTCTTTTTTGTAAACTAGAAGTAAACTAGATTAGGTAAATATCTGAATCAAGACTCGGAAGTGTTATGCTGCATTACTGTGGACAGAGCAGCCAAAACACGAATGGGCACTGCAGACCCATATATACATTTGTGCATCTCTATTACTCTCTATATGCACACTGACACATACACATTCATATACATCTATAAACATGCATAGTTACACATCTACATGCATTCATATATCAATATTGGATATACCTGTCAGCATTTATGTAAAACCTTTTGGGTTTTTTTTGGCAGAAACTATTTCTGTCATTAACTGACCCATTAAAAAAGAGGAAAGGACAAAAAGCCCTGGCTGATAATTACTAATATTCATGCAGTCGTACTCCCCTCAGTTTTTATGAGCTCTCAAGAAATCTGTTTCACAGAAAACATACGTATAAATATACACACAGAGCTGAATATTTCATATCTTTATTAAAATAGTGTATGATCTCTCCCAAAAGCAAGTTACTTTTCTATCAGTTTATCAGAAGCTAAGGAGGAAAAATGAAGCCATATTGTAACAATTATTTTAACTTCATATATACTTGTTAGTCTTGTCTTCTTTCCAATCAGATTTGAAAATTGTTACAAGCAACCTTAATTACCTTTGCAATAAAAGCAATTAATTTTCTTTGGACACCTAACCATAGCGATTCAAAATACCTTTTTCAATCTATAACATATAACAATCACTAAGACTCATACTGAAAATACCAGTAGGGCTATTCAAAGCATAGCATAAATAAACAACTTAATGACTAATGGAGAACTGTCTAACAAAGTAGTCTTCATCCTTACTTGGACGTATTTCTAATAGTCTAGTGTACACATATAATAGCAGAAAAGGATAAAAAGCACACTGCAGTATTTTTTATTATGCTTGAGAAAATATTTTTAATAAAACCAGAAAACAACTAAATGATTAAATAACATCCTCAGAAAATAAGAAAATCAGACATTTCCCTGGCTGATTATATCCAATATTCATGCATTGTTGGCTACTGTGCTTTCCATAGACTACAAGAACAAAGTTGTGCTTTACAGAATTCGAACACGTGAGGATTTCCTAATGACCCAAGTAATCCCATTAGACATAGTCATGTATGTGCATGCACACATGCACATGCACACTCACACGCACAGCATCACCTTCCTCCTCCCCTCTGTGTTCCCCCCCACCCACCTGCCCACACTCATTCCCTGGACATTGATGCTAACAAATTAGTGTGGGGAGTAGTTATTATCCAATTGCCAGGAATTCATTACTCATAACTGCAAGGTTTTCTGTCTACTGGAAAGAAAATTGGTTATGTCAGACACAGAGACTACCACTGGTAGGGAGTTAGCCTTGAGGAATTGTAGGGTGTTAAAAATGTGTCATTCCTCATTGCAGTAATGTTGTCAGTCTGCGCCTGCAGCACATAAAATATCACGTCACCTTTATCACCTGTACTGTTTATCTGTTCAGACCATACAATGGCTCACAAGTCTTGCAGGTCCCACTGTTTGAGAAGACAGCACTTTTCCACATGGTGCTTCAGAAGCTCCAGTATTTGTGTAACAGGATTAGCAGTAGTTTTGGCTACGAGCCTGAACATTGACGCATATTGGTCAATCAGTCATGCGATATTACTGTCTTATCTTCCTTCTTATACCCAAAGCTTTTAAAAGTATCCACGTTCTTCAATGACAGAGAACAATTGTACCCAGGGGAAAAAAAAAAGCAAAGAACTGTTTCGTGTGGCTTCCACTCTATGGCAGAAGAGCAGAGGGGAAGGGGAGGGGAGCAGAAAGGGGAAGGGGAAGAGTAAGGAAAAGGAGTAAATGTTTTCATGAAAATGACAGGTGCAGACCTGAACTTCTACACTATTTCCTCTCTTCTTTTCTGTAAACAGAAGGAGAATCAAAAGCTTTCCGCAGATGAGATATATCCTGGGGAAAGAGAATGGGAATGTAGGACAGGAAGGCTCAGGGCAGCTGGAGAAGAGGGATAGAGAGATCAGAGGCGGGGGTGGGAAGAAGGCAATGCTGCGTACAGGGCTCCTGGAATGGGGCTGGGCAGCAGTGACACAGTGATGTGTCATTCACTCACAATAATACAAATACATAATAAATTAAAAATGCATTATAAATGCATAATAAATAGTAGAAGGAAATATACCTACCAATGCCTACAATACGGCCTTTGAATAAGCATAACAACAGTGTTGGTTTTTGGTTTTCATGGACTTTGAGTATTTTGTCTGATAAGTTAGACCTTGAATCAGATTATTATGGGAGATTTTCTAAAAAAAGCTCATGGGAAGTTTCAATAGTGTGCTTGTGTTTGCTCAGGCATCTACTAGATTTACCAGATTTGCATGTGCAAATATTTGAGTTCTGTGGACATTCATGGAAAAGTACTCATACAGACTGACATTAAAATGCAGCACAGAAGGCGAACTCTTAGCCAGCAGGCTTTCAGTGTGCCATTAAGTGTAGTGCTATTCAGCTTATGACTAACAGAAGAAAATATGAAGAAACTTCGCTTTTAGCAGAAGCCATTACCCTTAAATAAGAAATAAAACAAGTGAAGGGCATGACATGAGACCTCTGCTTTCCTATTAATTACTAAAGAATTAAAACACTGTGGAATAAGCACTGCCAGGAACAGACCAATAGAACAGGATTTTCCATGAAGAAGCAGAAGGAAAAAACTGGCCATGACTTTCTGTAGTTTGTAACTGGAGCAATAACCTACTCTTACAGAAAACAGGGTGCATACTTCGATTGTTGGCTATTGAATGCAAGAGCCCTGAAGAGTTAGAGAATGTATCTAGCTGCAACAGGGAGACCACACTGAAATTTGTTTTTCCTTTTTTAAGCTTTAGTTCTCGTCTAACAGTAAACCTATGTCAAGGTGTTTATTACTGTTGTTAGTTTGGGGGTTTAGGTTTGTTTTAAAACACATTTACATGAAGTGCAGTCTTTGTAATATTGTATTTTTTAAAATATTTAGGCTATTAGATTTTTCATTATACAGGACTCTTAAAAACATAAGCTATGCACAAATAATACTGTATTGACCAACCACAGATAAGACTGCCGTGCTTTATAATGGATATGTGACTCATAAACATAAAAATCTGTTTGCAGCGGTGTATCTCTGGTTTATATGGACAAATGGCTTCATAATTCTCATGTTGGCCAATTTTTAGGAACGTGTCTTCAGACACAGTAAGTTGACAGGCTCTTGCTGCCCATGACAATAATAATGTTCTTATAATTTTCTTAAGCTTTTTCATCTGTCAGTCTAGATAGTGTCTGCCCAGTGACTGACTGCTGTTATATACAGCAATAATTCTACAGATACTATAGGTGTCCATCTGTATCTTACAGGCACAGCACTCATAATTCAGCAAGTGTACTTGAATGAATTTGAACATCCCCATGGACCAGAATGAGAAAAGAAATGCGGGAGAGGTTAAATACCATATTATACTAACTGATACTGTTGGAAAAAAACAGGTTATCAGACATGCCATCCATTCTAAAAGAGAAACAAGAGCTTTCTCTTCAGACTGGGAACAATTGTTATGACTTTAAATGAAATCTCATTCAACCAGTTATAAAACCAAAATAAAAAAGAAGAAAAAGAAGAACAGGGGAAAAAAAAAAAGGAGCTTGCTTACATAAAAGAGCAAATAAGCTTATTATTAACAGGGGAAAAGGTGTGATGGCCATTAGTACTTGAAGTCAAGGGGAGAGAGAGGTCTTTGGTAGCAGGGCCTTGATAAGAGTGAGTAATTAGCTGGTGATGGCTTTTGAGAGAAATTCTAATGCATCATAAAACAAGGGGCTGTACTGAGTTGGTAATTTTCAGTCCAATAAAATGAGGATATTTTATTTTCTAGGCTATATTGACTCACTGGGTTCAGCATACTGTTACAGTTCAGTAGCCCAGGACAAAAGTGTATTCCAGTACTATTTTCTTTTGAACTTGTGGGGAATAAATTACTGTTTAACTTTCCCTCATGAACCACATTATCTTCCACAGTCACATCCAGTGAGCTGTTTTCCTTGGGTAACAGGTAACCAGAGCTTTTCCCACACCTCTTTCTTTTCTCTACACTCATTGTTTCAGTTCAGACGGAAATTTTTCAACAAACCACCCCACTGTTTTCCTCTCAGGACCATCACCAAAATCTGATCTACTCCTTATTCAGCCAAGAAGTGAGTAAGAGGACTGAAGATTTTTCTTTGTTAAGTGTCTCAGAGTGAATGTAGATCAGCTTGCTTATCTTCACTCTCCTCAGTTATGTATATTATCACTGTAATCATCACCGTTTGTTCGTGTATTTTTGATTCACTGCCACTGACAGCTGTCCACACAGCAAATGCCCAAATTCAGTCACAGTTTCTCTTTTTTAACTTGGTTTACACCACTTTCAGTCAAAGTTGCAAAGTTTTCTAATTAGCACTTATGCCTTTCAGAGTGGGTGATATGTGTAGCTCTTGGTTTTTATTGTCCCCACAGCTCATATCGTTACTTGAACAACCATTTAAAGCAAGTTTTAATGACTTCTTCACAGAAGGGTAGACAATACAGTGAATAAATAAAACTTCTTGAATAAGTAAAAGAAGTTGGAATGAACTCCTTAAAAATGCTGCATATGCATCCTATTTCTGCAAAGCTCCCTTCTTGGCAAAGGACTTAAACACATTTAAATCCTACTGGCTTCAGTGACAGCTGAGTACATGTTGAAGTATTTTGCTGGTGGCTGGCCACCATATTCTGTAACTCACAGAATCTAGCTTTCAGATACATCTACTGGGTGAGAGAGGGGGTGGGGAGGGTATTAAAAAATAGGATATTGGCACCCATAACATGTTTTTTTCCAGATACAAAGAAGAAAAATTCAAGAAATACACTTTTAAAAGTGAATGCTAAACTTCAAAACTTACGGAAAACTTTGAATATTGGTTTCTCAGCTTACCACTATGAGATAGCAGTGGTAGGAAAAAATAATTATTAATCTTTTAAAATGGTATATCACCAGATGTCCTTTCTCCACTATTCAGTATCCATATGGCAGCATTTTTTAAGTGTAAGTGTATTTGTCCATATACAAAAGCAATCTCCTTCCATATTCTGGGCTATCAAAACATGACAGAAAAATGGATGTGCCCTTTTCTGTGCTCTCTTCCCCTTAAATCTTCCTCCTCAAAATCGCAGTTATTTCCAACTGTATATTCATGGACTGGCTTCACAAGTTAATTACCAGTGTTCTGGATCATTGTAAACGAAATCCAAAGGCTGGTCCAATCTACTGAGCTGCAAGGAGAGTGATTTATTTTATAAAGTACAACATATCTAAATATACTGTGTAATTACAGAAAGTTTTCTGATGCAATTTAGTTTCAGCTGGCTCTGTATTTGATGAAAAACTTACATTATCTAATTATGAAGTATATTAAAGATATGTATGTAATTCGCAAAACTTCCAAAAAAGAAGGAATATTTTGTATGAAGATAATAACGCCCACTACAATCATATTAAACTCATGAACATGAAAGGAATACTAGATTAAAAACAGATTACCACATACATATATATATTTCACCAAATAGATAAAAGCGAACAAAAGCAGTGCAAGTTTTCGTACGTGTTCTTGCTGTTATGACAGTTTACCCATAACTGAAATGAATCTGTGGCTCTTTGCTACGGACAACCTGGTCCAGACTGTTCCTTGTACAGTCCACATTCTGCAGTTCAATGCAATTCTTAGTTGATTTATTTTCAGTTATGTTCACAGATGGAGGCAGAAGCTGATGCCCTGACTTTGAACAGTTTGATGTTGATTTGGAACGTGAGGAAAAGCTAGTGGTGCTGTGATAAGGCCAAGACAAGATTTTAAAATGCTGACAGACAGCTTTTCTGACTCACTAGGAAGTCTGCAGAGCCAGCATGGAGACTATGCAATACAACACATAGTCTTAACTGTGCTTTCACCTCAAGTTGGCAAGCAATGCAAGATTAAGCAGAACAAGTGGCATCCAAAAAGAACACATAGGTAATTATGCAAAGGCAAATCTCAGTCAGCAGTGGTAATACTGCTGTCCTCCAGAGATTGCTGCTTTACCATTGTACACATAAAGGGTTCAAAATAAATAGCCATTCTCCAGGAACTTGCAGGCTGAAGACAGCACGCAATGCATTGTACAAACCCACAATCAAGGCTATGACTAAGGCACCCACTCAAAAGTATCTCCCCTAAAATGTTTGCTATAATGGCTCTCACAAATACTCCCATAAAGAAATATTCCAAAATACGGAGCAGTGTTGAGCCAGTGATTACTGGCTTCTGCCACCTAATCGCAATGTGCAGCTGCACAGAACAATAGTGAAATTAATTTGAAGTTTATCCATGCAATAACAATGTTTCCTGGAAAATAGATGCATATTGCTTCAGATCAAATATGTGAACAACTGGTCAGTCTCCAAATAGGCAAGTTTTACAACAGCAGTAACAACTGTTTATACAAAGACAGCAGTAATCTCTGACAAAATACAATGTCTTCTTTCAAAGGAAAGGGCTACACTGATATATTCTGTTGAACAAGGTAGAGAGGCTATGGCAGCAGTCACTAAAGCAATAAAGATCAATAAAAGTGACAGTACAATTCAGAAATGAATGTGATTTTCTGGTAGAACAAAATGGTTTGCAATAGGCACTATGAAATGTAATTGAAAGTTCTGTATATGCCTACATTAGGGGCTTAATTCTTTGGAAAACAGTATAGTTACTCTAAATGGCAATTCACGTTTCAAAGGTCCTTAAATTAATAATGGTTCAGTTCTGATTATATGAAAATTCATACTATATTTGAGAAGATTTAAGAAGTAATGAATGTTGGTTTAAGAGGAACAGAATGTAACAGACAGTGTTGTGGAAATCCTCTTTATAGGATAGCTTGTGTGCTGGTTAGAAAGCGCGTGTCAGTACACATATAAGCTGATTTTTCTATTGTTATTAAATACACCTACTCCTACAATGTTTACTCCTACTACTCCACAACTAGTACTACCACTGATTATAATAGTACAAAATGGAGAAGCACAGTTTCATTTAAGCAAACAATTTTCTGTTTTCTATCATCGTTCTTCTGTCATTTTGGCAATTTACTCAAAAGAATAGCACAGCTAATTGATCCTATTACAATCCAAAGGCCTATCAGCCTTTAAGATTAATTATATATGGTAGTACAGCAAAGAGCAGAAATCCTTTATTTGAAGTGTTGATTCTGAGAATCTGAAAGCAGAACAACGGCTGACAAATAACGAAAATTGCTCAAAAATTATTACGTTATTATGAATGGAAATCTATTCTGACTATTGCAAAGAACTGGTCACATACAGCCTTATTTTAAATAAGATAATTGTCATACAGTGAATCCAGAAAGCGTGCTCTTTGTGCTGTTCCTATGGTCAGTAGAATTCAGCAAGTGGGAACTCAAAATGAGGAAGGAGGTAACAAAAGAATTAGTTAAAATTCTTTTCTTTAAATAAGGAATGAGGCCAGTTCTCTCACGTACAGAGAAAGTAACGTAAAAACCAAGCCCTCAGGGATCAAGCCGCCCGCCCGGCTGGGCCTCTGACAGGGTCCAGAAGCAGGCAGCTAGAGCAGCGCGGAAGAGCAGAGCCACGCAGGGGTACCTAGCTGGCAGCTCCACAGGGGCTGCCCACCTCTGCCCGGTGTCAGCAGCAGCACCCCTCCATTCAACAGTCTTCTGCGGGACTTTGCGCAGACAGAAAGCACTGCAGAAAATGCCTCAGAAGCAGGAGGTGTCTGCACAAAGAAATTGTTTCTAGCGGATTTGCTTTATTTTGCTAGGAACATGTAGAGCTTTATTCTCAAGCTGTGAAAAGGCTCGCACACAGTTTGTAGAATGCTTTCTTACTTTTGTACTTACCAGGAACAAACTCCCGGTCAGTTTTGGTGAGGATGGTTAATATTCTACCTTGCTGAGGTGCTCAGAGTCCTAGGCAGCTTCACCAAGCGTCAGAAGACTCAAGGGTTTGTTCACAGATTCTCACAGGTCTTATCATTTACCCTTGCATAATAGTCCCAGTTCTCGTTAATAGGGCATACCTGCTGAGATCACTAAAGCAGCATCTCAACGGTAATTCAATTTAAAAGGAAGCTTTTGTAGGGTGTCTACAGTATACAAGTTAATTATATTAAGATTAGTTTACTGTTGGCCTCACTGATAGTATTAATAGTCTGGCTATGTCAGCCTTATGTTTGAACCTCTATTTCATTTAACTTGTAGGCCCAGGAAAAATAATGAGGAACTTTCTAGATAAATTGCATGTTCCCACAGAAGAATGGTCAATATATCTACTTGATAACACAGTTCAGGGGAAAGGCAGGGGAGTGAAGTTTACCTGCATTAAATCTGGACAAGAGAGAATTTACCTAATTTTCATCTATACTAAGTCTACGATTTACTATTGCACTACTGCTTTTTGACATGGAATTATAACTAGGCTGTTACGCTGGTAGCTTCACACTCTCTCTTTGTTCCTGTTGGGATAGCATTCTGCTCTGAAATACATACCTCTCATAGACGTGAGGGAGAAAAGGTTTGCAGGAGGGAAGAAGAAAGCCTCTTACTCCTAGTAATGCAGCCATGTAAAAGCTGGATTAGCTGCTTGGCCCAGGAATGGAGGACAGAAACCAGTTAACATTATGCATTAATGTCTTGAATGGCAGAAGTGACAACAGGACAAACAGACAACACACCGAATGGGTCACCACCCAGAGATGGCTACGGGGTTTGCTGAAGTCACCAAAGTAAATGCAATCCTGTCCTTTGGGCACATCACCTTTTGCTAGGATCAGTTTCTGAGGAGGCCAAAAGTCCTTCTTTAAAAGCTCTTAGCAGGGCTCTCTTCTTTTCTCAGCAATTTTCTCAGGAAGAGAAGACTATGTATACTGAGAGTTTTACCTATGCATTCACCCATGACAATATATGGAACAAGATAAAAATCATCTTAGGAGAAAACACCTGAAGCCACGCTGCCATCTAAGTTCTTTCACAAGACGGCACATGTCCCCTCTTGTTTTCTGCTGCACAATGACACAACTTCAGCAGCTTTTCTACCCACCTACTCTTCTAACCACAGTAACTTATACACAGGAAACTCTTAAGAAAGGCATAAAATGTGTGTTTATATCCTTTGATGGTAAGCACGGAACTGAATATGAAACCAGAAGGACACAGTTCAAAACAACATGAGTGCTCTGAAACGGGCTCTGAGGATTTGTCCTGAATTGGTCTGTGAAGGACAGCACCAGCTATGTCACCTTTAGGTTCATCCAGGATCAGGTAGCAAGTTGGGATTACCTATCAAAATCCTAGTTGTAGATCAAGACTTACACTCCCCCACACACTAAGTCACACTTTAGGTGTATAAATCTTCTACCACCGGGCTCTGGTATCTCAGCTCACCAGCCAGTGCTGCAAAGGGGTTAAATGGATTGATGACATTTCTCGGTCACACAGAATCTGCTCACAGTGCTTTTTTGTGGAAACCTTCAAGAACGAGTGATTGATCCCAAGTTTCATCGTATGGGGTTATGTTGGCCTGGGGGAACAATATACATTGTCAATGCTAGGGTGAATTTTCTTAATGGCACAGGAGCACAAGGCCATGGGTTAGGTAACGCCACTGTTCAGTTGGAAAAGCTTACGAAAAAATACTAGTCTCTAGGCTCAGGCAAATAATGTGAAGAAATACACAACTGAGAAAGATGGAGACTTTGCTGAAGATGCAGACATTGTAATCTGAGGTTAATACATTTCCCAAGACATTTCTGTCATTAAAGAAGTTTACAAGCCGTTAACATAATACAGTATTTATAAGATACCTCTGAAATGTTTTAAAATAGGTGTTTGGAAACCTTGATGATTTAATATATTTGATAATGATAGTGCAGTAATTACAAATGATTTTGTTTCCATTGAAGATGATGAATGATCAAGACCTAGAACGAAAAGCAATTTTACAGAATTCAGAAGGAAAAAAGAGCTATATCCAGCCTGCATTATTTCTCCTTCAGATTCTTGAAGGCTAGACTCTAGTGCCTTGTGGGCACTAGAACAGAATTGCTGAAATATTGTACTTACTAAAATATTTTTTCTTGAATGTTTCAGAAGCAACTGATAAAAGAAATTTGGAAACTTATCTAAAGCAGTAAAGCCAAGCTGTGAAGTGTTGGGGACAAAACTACTGCTTTGTGAAAAGCATGGTCTGAAAAGCTGATCCTGGTCAAGGCTTCATTAAACCAGCCACTGGCTAAGATGGAGAAAACAAGCACTTTACTGAATAGGCAGTAGAAGGAGGAAAAAAATTCTCTCTGTTGCATGCATGCAGTTGTGTGATGTCATCCATGTGTGTACATAAAATAATAACAGTAAAGCAAAGTATGGTTTTGGAACAATAACTGAGGTTTTGCAAAAATACTGAGAAACAGATTAAATCCATGTTTCCAGTGGATATTCAGGTGCTTTTGTAAAATTAACGTTATATATAAACACAAATCAGTGTTTAAGTGCCAGATGGTTAATGAAGACCAGCCAGGCAACTTCCATAATTCACAATAATGAGTATGGTAATGAGCCTGCATTATAAACCCAACAGCCGAGTGATACATAGTGCCTACTTGAAGTAACAAAGCATTTGGAGTGTTTGATATTAGCCAAAAATGTTGCATTTCCACAAAAAAAAGACAGGGAAAGTAAGTGATAGATTTGGTGAAGTTGAATGAAAGGATCCTCAAAGTTTGCTACAAATAAATTTAATCTCCATTAATAGCAAGTAACTAGGATTAAAATGCAGTGACAGAAATTAAAACATTAAATTAGTTCCACTAATGTGTCCAGTAATGAACAGCTTTTCCATTCCAGCATTTTCTGTTTTCATTGGCTTTGCTAGTAGCAACACAGACTCCTACTGCTTTTTCGGGGCTTCATTCTTATGAAAGTTACATTTGGCACAACTGTGATAGTGGCACACCTAGTACTTGTCTGTGATAATGGATTGATGTAATGATCTATTTGCACGTGCAATTACAAGATGATACATGCAGATTAGTCCTGCAGTTGAAATAAACCATTCCCACTGAGGCCTCTGCATAGTTACGCTTCTTAAATGAAAACAAGGTTGAATTCTTTTCTCTGTTATTACGTCTCACATACTTAGGAGGTGGCTGGGTAAAAGGTGATGGTAAGACGCAGTTATGGGGTAAGAAAAGCAAAGTCCTGTGCCTGTACCTGAAAGCTGATGACTTGTGAAAGTGCTTCCACTTCTTCCATTCATGGGGGGTCCCTGGTGGGGACTCTACACTCTCCAGCTGTCAAAATGCTGTTCCCCTTCCTCAGACACAGGCTTTTGCCCTCAGACCATGCCTGAACAGCTGCTTTTATCTTTGCAGCAGATGCCTTCACCTTGACCCTTTTTTTTTCAGACAGCCTTTTAGCCTTATGAAATGCCCATGTGATCTGACACATCTGTTTTGCTTTTCCTTCAGAGTAACCTTCAGAGTAGCAATACTGTAATAAAACAAAGGCTTCCTCTTTCTTTCCTCGTTGCCTTCAGGATTTTAACGTCTGTTTTCCCAGTACTCATGTCTTCATTTTCTGGCTAGCTGTTCACACGAGGTATCTCTTTAAAAAGAGACAAATCACAAGGTGCTGGCACTGTCATCAATCTATATCAATATGTTAATAAACATAGGCTCAGCAGATCTATACTGCTACTAGTTCTAACATCATTATTTTTGAAGCATTTATTCATGGAATAGCTAAAAAACGGTTACAATTTGATTAAAAGAAATCTGGACAAAGCCTTCTATTTGAGCCATAGAAATGGGGACGTATGTGTAAAATTTTCACTGGGTTCAGTAAAGCTTTTATCATGGATTGAAATTCTTACTTTTTCACCAAAATTCTTGCCCTACATTTTCTTGATCTCTTAAAGCTGTTAAAGTTTCTGTAATTAATCCGTTCATCATTTTCATACCAACAACTTGTAAACTTTCAGGGTCTGTCTGGTCACTTCCTTGCACCTTGTACAGCCATCACTCAGCTGGAGTCTGCAGATTTTTCTGCAGTCTGTGCTGGTGAGAAATATGCTTGACACCATTTTACTGTGAGTCAGTTTGGAAATGAAACTGCTGTTGAAAACAGAGCAGTGGCACTGCGCTTCTTCCAACAGCTCTGTAATCTGCCTCCTCTTACAGTTCTATATCCTCCTTCTTAGCCTTCTGTCTTGTCAAACAGATGCCATGACACTGCGTTGTCAATAAAAATCAGTTTAAAAGATACCTATATAAAAATACTACATTTCTGCAAAGTGGGTGCTCTCAGAACAAGAGTTCAATATTCCCTTTGGATTCCTGTCACGGAAGGGTACCAGGGTGCAAAGATTTTGCTTTTTTTGCTCTTTTCGAGCTTATGCCTCAGATTAGAGCCCTGGAAAAAAAACCCATTTATTTTAAAGAAGTGTCAAAGCAAAAACAGTGGAACGATGGGCTTTGTGCAACACATTTGCTTTAGCTATACTGTTCTTCCATTTCCTTCCTCCCTTTCATTATTATTATTAGGCACCTCAGGAGCCCATTTTTCTGTCCGCCTCATTAATCCTTTTCTTGTATTTCATATCCTATTTCAGTCATTTCTGTACATTATTGTATGCTGTTTGTATTTGCTTGTTCTGCACAGCATGCATTCCATTACCCAGTTTGTTTTCCTTTTGTTTCAAGCCATGTGGTTTCCCTGGATTCCCTTCTGGATTGGTTGCTTTGTTGTTTCTCAGCATTTCTACATGAGTCATTTCGTTCTGACTTTTGATTCTGTTGTTCAGGTTTGGTATACATTTTAAATGTATTATACCACAAAATGTTCATAATTCTACTTTAAAACTGATGACTGCCTTTATGATATTATTTACATTTAATCTAGATGTATCAAGAAAATTTTTAATATTAGTAATATGAATTCAAGCATGATTTGATGGGGAGAGGATATTGTTGTCCCAGTGTTGGTAACAGACTTTGAAAATGCTTTTTCAATATCTTACATATACAAACAATTTAAATAGGATAAATCAAATTTGATGACTGTAAGATTTCTATGTAAGCTAAAGAAAAATACTAATCTTCTGTGGGAGGAATAATGATTGGTTACTAGTAAGACATAAACCTCTGGGACAAATCTGAGAGGCGTTTTTAAATCCTGGCAGTAACAGTCTGCAAGATTTCAGTAACTGCCTAAGAAAAGGGTGAAATAAGAAAGATAACACATTACTGACTGAAACAGTCTGAAAGTAACTTCAGACAGAAACCTTTATTATAAATACTGGTGCGTTGGCTTTGTTTTCTTCCTTTATTTTACATCAGTCATTCTAACTTTCTCTGTCTTTTGCTTTTTCTCACCTCTCCTTTTCTTCCCCTCCCTCTATCCTTCTTCTCCTGAATATTTCTCTTTCTCCCATTTCACTTCTCTGTATTGATTGTTATCAGACTCTAAATACTCCATGTCTTTTATCCCATTCTGGTTTTACTACAAAGAAAAACCAAAAAAAGAATACATTCTACAAGCAGGGACATCTAAGAAAACAACTTGAATCAATGTCTTCAGAACAAGATCACTCAAATTCACAATATTACAAACTATGTTCAGTGTAATTTTTTCTTCTGAGTTGTTTTTTAAATTGCAAGAATATACCTCTGTTGTTTTCTAGTACACATGCATTTTTCCATTTAAAACGAATGATAATCTGTTGCATTCTATTTCTAACATAGGAATATATACAACTGCCACTAGTAAAGCCTTTGTCCAATACATTTGATATATGCAGTATATGACACTTTAAAAAATACAACATCTAAAAGTTTAAAGAAATACAATTGACCTCATGGAATACATTATTAATGGTGCTGCTACTGTTGTTACTATGTGTAATGAGCTTGGGGGTCCTGGTAATACACAGCTCTGTATAGATTTAGAGCAAAGAAACTGCCTTTATTTTGAAGAATATTCATTTAATTCAGGTATACATATTCCACTATAAAGTTACACAAAGTTTATATACTCGATGATTTATAAATAAACAATGTCCATACTGAATGACTCCAGAAATATAATTTTAAAAGGGAAGTTCAATGGGATTTAGTCTAAATCGGATTTTAGTCTCTCAAAGGGATTTAGGCTCTCTTGAAATTCAAACTTCATGATTATAAAATTGTATTTTATTAAATGTCTCACAGTTATGAATCTAATATGAGTTGTCATTATTCCTTTTCCGTGTTATTTGTATAATCAACTTGGTTCATTTGAAGGAAGCCAGGGATTAGCTATTTCTTCTTTAATGCCTTCCTAAATATTCTGACACACTTTGATTGAACATGTATGATTTCTCTTTAGTTTCCAGGGATTTTTGCTCAGATCTGTGTCTGTGAGAATGGGATAGGAGATCAGTATAACTGTTTCATAAAGACACTGATTTTTTGAATATCATTAGAACTGTGGAATGGTTTGAGTTTGCAGGGACCTTCTAGATCATCTTCCACTAGACCAGGTTGCTCAAAGCCCATCCAGCCTGGCCTTGAACACTTCCAGAGAGGGGGCAGACACAGCTTCTCTGGGCAACCTGTGCCAGTGCCTCACAGCCCTCACAGTACAGAATTTCTTCCTAATAGCTAATCTAAATCTCCCCTCTTTCAGCTTAAATGCCATCGCCCCTTGTCCTATCACTACACACCCTGGTAAAAAGTCCCTCTCCAGCTCTCTTACAGGCCCCCTTCAGGTACTGAAAGGCTGCTATTAGGTCTCCCCGGAGCCTTCTCTTCTCCATGATGAACAGCCCCAACTCTCTTAGCCTTTCCTCACAGGAGAGGTGTTCCACCCCTTGGATCATTTTCGTGGCCCTCCTCTGGACACACTCCAACAGCTCCATGTCTTTCCTGTGCTGAGGGGTCCAGAGCTGGACGCAGGACTCCAGGTGGGGTCTCACCAGAGCAGAGCACAGGGGCAGAATCCCCTCCCTTAACCTGCTGGCCATGCTGCTGGGGATGCAGCCCAGGATACGGTTGATCTTCTGGGCTGTGAGCGCACACCACTGGGTCATGTTGAGCCCCTTGTCAACCAGCACCCCCAAGTCCTTCTGCTCAGGACTCCTCTCAATCCACTCTCCATCCAGCCTGTATTTGTGCTTGGCATTGCCCCGACCCAGGTGCAGGACCTTGCATTTGGCCTTGCTGAACCTCAGGAAGTTCACATGAGTCCATGTCTCAAGCCTGTCAAGGTCCCTCTGGATGGCATCCCTTCCTGCCAGCATATCGACTGCACCACACAGCTTGGTGTCCTCAGCAAACTTGCACTCAGTCCCACTGTCCATGTCACCAACAAAGATGTTAAATGGCACCAGTCCCAGTACTGACCCCTGAGGAGCCCCACTCATCACTGGTCTCCACCTAGACATTGAGCCATTGACTGCAATCCTTTGAGTGTGACCATCCAGCCAATCCCTTAGACACCAAGTGGTCCATTAATTACTGTACATATAATTTAAAACTCTTAAAAATAATTGTGAAGGACAGGGGAAAATAAAAATGGATTCAGAATACAGAGACTTTCTTATGTGTGATTTGTGAAGGAGGGAAGCAGGAAAAAGGATTGTTTTCTATCTTCTAATGATTAGATAAAAAGCAAGAATAATTACCAGCTCAGTGGGCAGGCTGGTACAAAGGAAGAAACACCATCAAGCAGTTGTTTTTTTAGCTTCGGCAGGCTGCGCACATAAACATACACACACACCCCTGGGTGAGTTTTGCAATCCTGTAAAATCTAATGAATTATCTTCATGGCACGTTTTGATGCATATTGTTCCATATGATTGGTTGATGTCATTTCAGTTTTTATGTTGTCTAAGACTTAACTAATGTCTGCAATTCAAATTAAGGATATAACAAGGTAGGTATGGAAACGATGAGTGCATTTTCCCAAGTCTTTCCAGATCAAGCTTGTTACCAGCATGAAATACAATGATGACTTTATGAATAATTCTTAATAATCTTGAGTGTGAAACGTAGACCAGTCTGGATAAACCTTAGTGAAATAAGGCTTCTGTTTCCCCACTTGGTATTCTGGAGTTTGTTCACATAAGAGATCACTTCTTTCATCAGCTATTCATTCAAGTAAATTTCAGAGTAAACCTAGGAGTTCTGTAAATCTGGTACAGAGTAAACACATTAATATTAAACACTACGCTATTTTATCTGAAATTGCTTGATGTACCATACATTCTCTGTCAAAATGCTCCAAAGAGTGTCATATGCATTGCTCACAGGAAGAGGGCCTTCAGAAAACTAGGTTACCAAAATCCAGGTCTGGTATCCAAGACAGGTATGACCAGACCAGCGCAGACAGAATTAGGTTTGTTAAGTCAGATAATTTAATGGCTACAGTTTAGTTCATATGTATGTCTGTTGGGAGTCAAATTCTCCCGTAAGTGTTGCACAGACTTCGAAGTCTGAATCCACCAAAATCCTAAGTTTCCTGTCTCACATAACAGCATAGTCTCTAAGGTTTCAGCTGGCTCTAATTTTTGTTTATGTAGTAGGTATCATTAGTTTTAAAATAAGGACAGGACAGTTACAGAAATTGACAACGGATATATACCAGCAAGTACTGGAGAGCAGGAACATGAAAATTTAAAAGTATTCGTCTTCCAGTCATTTCCTCCTAGCAATAGCCATGGGGGCTGTAGATTCAAGGGTTAGTGTCAGGAGAGAAGAAATGCTCACTGATATGCCTGGTTCACATCATCCTGGTATCAAAACATGCTTAGAAGGTGTTTGCCCCTCCGTTTTCTGTTCCCCGTCACTTGAACCAATGCCTTATTCTCTCTAGACTACTGGGCGCAATATAACCAAAGACTGCACATACCTTTCTTCCTTTTTCTTATTTAGCTCCATAAAATCTTTCACATCCTGTAATGATTTAAGGAACAACACTATTTGTTCACTAAACTACAAGGTGTAACACACAGTTAATAGACTGTCCATGCTTCTTTCAGTGAAAGATCAAAATTATGTACCTAATTCCTTTCTCATTGGTACCAATTTTAAACCCATCATAAGAGTATTATATGGCATTTTACTGCTATTCAAGTTTGCTCTTCTCAGTGATGCATAACCCATACTTGGATTTAATCTGAAAAGTTAGAAATGCTCAGATCCAGTATTTGTTATAGGAAAACACCCATCAGCTGAATTGTTTCAAGATACTAATTTGTGTGAAAATAAAGGGTCTGTATTGTAGAGAAAAGAGATGGGTGCAAAGCATAAGACAGTAAACCTCAAGGAGACAAGCAAAGTAAAAGATTTTCCTCAAACAGAAAGTATAATCTGTCTTCTATCGACTCACCTAATCTATGCAAATTTGCAATGTGTTCAGCAACTAGCAAATGTGGTCACAGTAAAGATGGATGTTCCATATACAGGAAAAGCAACGCTTATCCAGATGCTGCAAAGCTATCTTAATTTGTGCTCCTTTAGACCAAGAACAAAGCAGATTGCCTGCAACCATAGCTACTAGTTCAAATGTCAAATTTCTCTCTTAAATGTACTACGGAGGCGGCAGCAGCTGACAGGCAATCCAAGTGTAGAGGATAAGTGGATAATGGAAATTCCAGGAGAGACCCCTTGCAACAACTGAGGAAAGCCAAAGGTGAAAAGAAATACTACAGTCACTTGGGTGTGAATGTTTGTGAAAACTGCTGCTACATTCCTCTGTAAGCAGTGCAAATTCAGTATTGTTTCTGTCCTCTTCCTGTTCCCCTGCCAGAATACACGACACTTTTTCTTTTTTTGCCTTCATTACTGGAAATGCAGACTACAGCAACATCAAGTGGAAATCTGACCCACTCAGCAAAAAAAAGAGAAACAGCCAGGGACTCTCAGTTACTGCCTCATGTCTAAACGCACAGAAATTCTGTCTACTGAGGTGGAGCAGAAAGCTGTAAGGCTCCTTTACTTACGGTGATCCTGCATGAACACAGCCCTCCACAAGTCAGCACCAGTGCCTAGCGGGCTTACTGGGCCAGGTGGCAAAACACATAATTTTGAATAGGTTTAACTTTTTCTCAGTTTTATACTGCTTTTGGATGGGATACTATTAACGGAGAGATCTGACACTCCCATTGCTTTGAAAGGTCATTCCCATTTCTACAACTCACCTTTGAGGGAACAAGTGAAGATTTATTTCATTTTTCTTTTTATACAAGAGAAGCCAGACAAGATAGCAGAGGAAAATTCCAGAGAGACATCCCACTGTGAAGCATAGGGGTAGGACAGAACAGTTCAACTAGAAATCATCATTTTTTCAAATTAAGTTCCTTGTTTAATGTGAGTTTTAACCATTGTCACACTGACAGCTGGGGTGCTGAATAAGCCTGTTTGGGATATGGGCTAGCATTTGCATGTGTATGTGCTTATGTGTAATTTACATAGTTTTTTTGAGATACGTCACAATTTGCATCACTTTTTCTAAAGTGCTTGCAATATACCAGATGGAATAATTGTGTTTCTTTTCTGAAGGATTATTTTAAAACAAGATCCAGTGCAGTACTTTATTTATAATTACAGAGCAAAGCAAGAAGCAAGACATGAAGGAACAATATGAAATACTATTCTATTTTGTCATAGTTCTTAGATGACATTTGACCTCTGTGAACAGTTCCTGCTTATCTTCTCTCTGGGCTAAAAAGCTCTTTTTTTCCATATCCCAGGTTGCATTATGACAAAGCCAAACTTCCTTTATATGCATGAGAATTTGAAATGGTCCTTCTTCACTGGAAGTACAACGCTCTGACAGTAGTATCGGTTGCTTCAAAAGAAAACAAGTAGTCCTGCAGCAGATGGCTTAAGAAGAAAAAAATGTATTTCAAGAAAAATCTCCTTTAACTAGGAGAATGGTTTAGTGTACCATAGTCCACTCTAAACAGTCTTCGTGGAGGGAAAGTTAACCATTGAAGCTTGGCTCCAGCCACCTTGTTTCAGATACCCAAATTGGCTCATACAAAGCTAGCCAGGGCATCTCTGTAACAGCAAAAGTATACCTTAGCTTTGCTTCAAAGTTCATACAACTTCTCGCATACAGCAAAGTTATAAAGTCACTTTTATTTACTCACATTAAAAAAATACTATTTCAACACGTTCAATTGGGATATGTATCATAAACATTTGAAAAACGTACTTCACATCCTATCTACAAGCGGACGGGTCTGACTAGATGGTGTAACAAAAGAAATATCATTTGACAGACAAAATATTCACTCTCCAAGTTTCACTCCTACAGATTTTTGGAGTATGCTGATTAGATGATCGACTGGTATGATAGACACACATAGACATAATTAACAAAGAAATCTCCCACCTTAGGGCACCATCTGATCTTCCTGCAACTCTGTGTGAAAGTAGTCACAAGTCTAAATTTCAAGTGTTACTACCACCCTTTCCCCCATATCTTCTGAAGGGCTAAATAGGGCATGCCCACCTATGCACAGCTCTTTTTGTCACACAGCTAAAATGATGACAGTAATCCATGTGTTTTACAGATTCTTTTGGCTAGGTTCTACATATTTTGAGATTTGCATAATCTTCACAAAAACCAAAAGGAAATAATCCTTTTGAAACTATTTTGCAGGGCCATCCTAAGCAAAGCAATGGAATTACTTACATTTGCTCTAAAAATTTTTGGAAAGCTAACAACCTTGTAAATTATGATATCACCCAGCTCCTTTGCTTGATTAAACTAAACCTTTCCCAAATAATTTTTCTTTTATTAGAAATGTGACCTATGAAGCTTCATATAATTAAGGTTTGCAGTAGATTAGGGACAAGGTGAAGCTTGCATTTGTTGTAGGTTTAAAAAAATGACCGTCCTATTTCTGGTAAACACCTGTAAGGTAGCAACCTGTTTCACATAAGCTCCTTAAAATTTTGTAGCAATTCCCTGCAGTGAAATCAGTGAAAACAGTGATGAATCACAAGAACATCACTATTCACAGATACAAACACCAAAACCAAGTCACTCCTTTCCAGCAGCAAATTGTAGATAATGTTTTTTTCATCACTTCTGTCTCCTTAGTGTCTACCTATAACGCAAGCACAATTTATTTAAGAAACCAAATACAAAGTCCTGAAACAAGTTCATTAAAAACCCTCACAATGTTAAAAGATACAATGTTCACTTTGCAGAAATGATGCCAACAGCAACAGCTGTAAAAATCTGTCATCCCTCATGTTTTTGTGAAGCCAAGAATATGGATAGCCTATTAGCTTCAGTGTCATGCCACTGTTCCTGAGTACAGCCATATTATTCAGAGGGAAATAACTGCAGCTATCCAGTAGGAGGATATTTGCATGATTAAAGGACTACAGATGTAAGAAAAGACTTTTTAACATTTTGGGAACCGAGAGTTTGTTAGACCAAATCTGTAGAAAAACACGTGCAGGAACTGCTGCTGGTGTGCTTTCTTTCACAGGCAGCACTACGTCTAAGATTAGGATACCATGTAGCACAAAATATCACCAAAATATAAGAAAAGTATAACTTACAGTGCTATTTTATTTTAAACAGTATTCTTCTAAAACGGTTTTCCATGGTCTGGGAAGGCCATTCTGTTTCATTTTGTTCCTCATTAAAATGCTCAGAAAATAATCTACCCTTGTAGGATCTCTGTGGAAAAACTTGCTATGTTATCTTGAGCACAGTCCTAGTCAGGATATTTGGTCAAGAGAACAACTGGAGACTAAATACCTATAGGCAAATTAGGAAGAAATTGTTACGCTCTTCAGACAGTGCTCTGCAGCTTTCTTGACTCCATAACTCCTACCTGTTTGTCCCTTAGTGACAGCAGTAATTCACAGACCATAAAGTTTAACCTTTGGAATGGTGTCAGGGTTGGGCACCGTAGCTGTTACCTGACCCCTGCTCCCAGTAACAGGACCAGTCAGCTTTTGGAAGATGCGGATGGTATGGAAGAGCTTTGGTAACTATGAAATAAACAGAGTACAGTGCAGAGCCATCTGTCAGCCACTTCTGTAAACTGTCCCTCAGCCACAAAGCCTGGCTGCTTGTGATTAACATGCTTTGTCTCTCTCTCTGTTTATCACCTGTAAGGAGAAAACATGCCACTCTGAATATAGTAGTGAAAGTTACTATCAGGTATCTATTGCAGAAATTACATAAAAAGGTAAGGTGAAGAAATTATTCTATCAAATAGAATTGAGGGACAAAGTAGTGCGGAGCTGGGAAAGGGGGATATGGCACACAATGCAGTTTGAAAGAAAGGGGGAAGTCAGCAAGATGCAGATGGCAGGAAACATGAAGAAGAAAATGTTGACATTAACAGCTTGCACAGTCTGCAAAGGAAAAAAGAAAGGAAGCAGGTTAAAAAAAGAAAAAAAAAAAAAAAAAAGGAAGTAGAAAAAAAGAGCTGGTAGAGAGACAAGAAAGACAAATTAGAGGGTATATCCGAGAGGTAAACTGCGGAAAATCTGTGTAGATTTTTAAAAGAAAGAGCTGGTTTTGCACTGGATTCTTAAAGGGTTGAGGAGTCATTTCAAGGTGATCTGTTTCTATTCTTAGTCTGAGTGGTAAGATTGGTTGCAGAGTTCTCCAGGTAAGATGACAGAGGAGCTACCAGGATGACAAAAGGAAATTAAAGGGAATATAAAGACAAGCAGGATGGAAGCTTTTCAACACTGTTGGACAGTGCATTCAAACAGAAATATTTGCTGACAGTAGGAAAAGCAGCATAGTTTGGGATCCAGGACTCCATTGCTCTGAGAGAAGTCAAAGACAAGTAAGCAGGCAGCAGTCTCCTCAGAATCCTCCTTACTGTTCTAACACAGCATCTTTAGCATTTTCTGGTGTTATTTCCAAATGAAGCCAGCACATCAGCCAGCAGTAGAAACCAAATAAATTTTGCCAGCTGCCCACACTACATGCTAACTGCAATGGGGCCTCTAGCTCCGAGAATAACCATTAATCAGATTCCAGTATTATTTCACAACCTCTGTGTCTAACAAGCCATCTCCAGTTTAAAAATATATTTTGAGCATTGAAATAACTAGAATGGCGGAGTTAAAAATTTTCTGAGGTAATACCTAATGCTAGTGTGTAGATTCCTGTTTTACACAGTAGCCTCTACACTCCTGAATACAGATGTTTTCACCATGCGCCTGCATCCTGCAAGTCAAATGCTTTGGAGTATCCAGAAGTCAGGAAGTCAGAGAGCTGGAAACAGTGTAAGTATTCACTGGTCTAAGGAAGAGTTAAAGTCCTGCTGACACACAAATGATTTCTAGCCCTCTCTGTTTTTAGAAGATTTAAGTTGTGTGGTTGACTTAATGACATCTACTCAGCTGAACAATTGCATACAAACTTTGCAATAAAAAAAAGACAAAAATATTTTTGAAATAAACTCCTCACCAGCCTTTCTAAGAGAGCCTTTCTCTTTTCTCAGATACACCAGACACTTCTTTCCAGTTTCCTAGTTTACAGACTTCTCGGCATATTCATATTTTGGCCTGCCAGCCATATGTCTGTTGACCTTCTGGACTGTAGCCTTTATGGGTTTTAACTGTATGTCCAGCTCCCACAGCAACTGCAGCAGTGGATTATCACAAAGGCCTTAGAGATAAGGAGTGACATCACACACTATTGTTACTGCCTTTGCTAGCTCAGCAATACACCCACCCACACAGCCAAACACCTCACGGACTTCCTCTCCGTGCTGCCTTGCAGTTGTTGCAGGTATGACCCACACGATAGTCACAGAATTATCCAAACACTTAGTTCTTCAATAGCAGTTCTGACATAAACTGTTTGCATTAGGTATTTCTGTGCTACACCAAGATCTGTAATCTGTACGTGTAAGCCTCTTTGTGTCGTGAGGCAGCACGGGTCCACCGTCTGATCCCGCATTCCTACCCTCTCCGGACAAAAAAAGGCGGCTCAGTCACTGCAGTGTCAAGAAATTGCAGCACATTAAGCTGTCTGCATCATAATGCTTTGGATGCTTCCCACTTTCTGAAAAATACGGATTAAGTTTCCCAAATCCTACCCTAGAAGTAACGAAAGCGGCAAACAAGCTTATCAAAAACACTACCCTACCGCAGCACCAAGCTCACGGCCCGCGACGCGGGCGCCCTGCCGAGCCCTCGGAGCTGCGGCCCGGGACACAACTTCCTCCCGTAAGGGCTGGCGTTTCCTGGCATTGTATCAGAATCAGCACTTCCAGAAACACCAGAGGGATTGTATCACAGCAGGGCAAAACTTCACTCCTGCAAGAAGGAAGCGGTACACTTCCCAAGTTAACGGCTCCTGAGAAAAGAAAGCGAAACCTCCTGTTTGGTTGTTTATTTATAAATACCCGAGTGCTTCAGAGCTCCTGAATCTCTCCCTCCTCTCCCCTCCCCTCCCCTCTCCTCCCCTCTCCTCTCCTCCCTGTTAGCAAGAGCTCCCCATCTCCTGGACAGCCCCCGCCGGCAAACGCTGCCGGTGCCGAGGGCGCTGCGCTGACGGGAACGGCGCTTCTCCCTCCCGCCGCCCCCCGCCAGGCGCCGCG
>Ga0065711_1004482_pt1 | contig 41121 bp, 25 predicted proteins | sample Hoacrofraction12_FD_59098 | JGI IMG/M metagenome (GOLD analysis project Ga0065711, IMG submission 59098) | Hoatzin crop microbial communities from Cojedes, Venezuela - Epithelial fraction 12 v2 (version 2) | ecosystem: Host-associated > Birds > Digestive system > Esophagus > Crop | place...
TTTTTTTTTTTTTTTTTTTTTTTTTTTCTTTTTGAAGATGTGAAGCTGACGGGAGAAAAGTATTCCCTTCATTATTGTGCTATTTGTGAAGTTTAAAAAGTTGACAGTTTGGATTATTTTGAGGCTTCTTATAAGAGCGCTTGGAAAAATGGTGTTTGTGTGATGTTTGGCTCTTACCTTAATTACCATTTTGATTCTTGGTCTGCTTTTTTTTGTAAATGGGGGAGTTTTCTATATCTTTTTTTTTTCTAGATAAGCCAATCAACACATGTACTTGTACACATGTACAAAATGCAGTGTCCCTCACTGAGAACACTTATGCCTTAAATTTGCTTGGAAAAGAAGTTAGACTGTGGGGGCTGGAGAAGGGGAATGGAGGTATAATTTGCGTTGTTGCTGTACAAGAGCAAATTTGGACTTATGCTTCTGGTTATACCTGAAAAAAACTGATGCTATTGGGAGTCTAGAATTCTAAGTAAACATCTATATTATGTTTGACTGTGTAGCAGGATGACCAAGACTGCAGAGTAGTTTTGTTGTGAGGCATGTTTAAAAAATTATAGCTGGACAACTAGCACTTCAGTGAATTAGCTGGAAAAGAGCAGTGTTTCAACTGTGCTGGATTCCTGAGAGCTCTTTGTGGAGCTAGAATCCAGACAGCTGTGTTTTAAAAACAAAATAAAACAACCCCCAAACACGCCTCTCCCCAACATACAAACAAAAAAACCCTGAAAACCCAGGGCTGACTGGTGATGAGAACTGTATGAATTAAGACTAGGCAAGTCAGTTGCTGACTTTTCACAAGTATGCTTCAGACGTTCTCTGTCACTTTGTCACACCTCGGATGTGCCAAACTATATGCATTTCAGAAGCATCAACATTATTTTAGGCTGTCTCAGGAGGGGGCCTTTGAGGTCAATCTGCTTCCACTTACCTCACTTTGGCTCACATGAGAGTACTCCTGGAGAGCACAAACTTTCATTCCTTTTGCATGAAACTAGACTGGATTATGTGTTCTAAGAAGCAACCAAATATGTTTGATAAGTTAATTGATATTAAGCCAATAAGACTAGAACTAAACCAGAGCCATCATTCTGAAATGCATGTGTTGCATGGACAGCAGGTTCTCAGCAAAAACTGTTTTGCTGTACAGATCTGCTTCTATTATACTGCACTGTTTGCTGATGCAGACATAGCCAGAGGGGATGAGGGTATTCTAACCAGAGTGAAGTAGTTTTCTTCTGTTTCTGTGCCCATGCAACCACTCTGTGTGAAACAGGTTTGCACAGAGACACTGAAGGCTTCAGTAGCATGATCAGTAGATCAGGTTTAGGTTCAAAAGCAAGCTACAAAACCCTTTTATGTCAGAAAGTCCTGATGCTACTTCCCCCCCTCATCACCACCTGCTACCCACCACTGTGATTACTTCATTAACAGGTTGCATGTAACTGGAGATCTGAGTAGGTAGGATGTGTGGTGTTATTCAGGATGTGAGCACAAGCTCAAAATTCGGGTTGCTGTTTCCCCTTGGATGTTGAATAATATAATAATTTGTATCACATTGGATGTATGAATGCTGAATTAACTTTTTAAAAATCTTCTGGATATCTGAAAGTGTGTTCCCATTGCAGTGGATGTATACCTGACTGCGGTAGCCAGGAGAATTTTTGTGGATATTAAAAGGGAAGAGCCATGCTGTGCTTGATGGAGCATGATTTTTTTTCTCTTTTTTTTTGTTTTTTTTTTCGGTGGATGTGTGCTGATTATGAAGATGGTAGCTTTGGTTTTGACTATCGGTTCTAAGAACAAAAGGTTTGGATGTTTTGGGTCCTTTCTACCACTGTTAGTGAAGTGATAAAATGTGCAGAAGTCGCATTCAAACTTCAGCTCTGGACAGCACACAAGGTTCATTTAAGTCTCGGAATACATGCGTTTTTCAGAAGACAAAGCAGTTTTTCACAGCTGTTTCTTCAGCTTAGCAATCTTTTCTCAATCTTTTCTTCTAGCAGCAGTACTGGAGATCACTGCTTGTAATGCCTACTGCTGCATCTTCTGGGGGGCTGAGGTGTTCAAAGCAGTATCTGTATGTTTGAGCTAAAGAACTCTTTTTCCATTGCCTTCTCTGATGGAACAGCGGCTTATACAGTAACACATCACCACTTCCTCCTTAGAGGAGGTGTACAGTGGTACTAAGATATATAAATTATATACTTGACTGCCTTGAGGTGATTGTTCCAATAGAACCCACTTCGGCAGAGTCAGAGAGATTAAGCCCTGGAAATACTGGAACTTTCATCTTCATTACTGGCAATAGTCATAAAAGCTGATTTAGTGGAATTGGTGATCGATAGGCATGGCTTCTGTTGAAGCTCTGGTAGTTCTTGTTTGGTAGCTTCTGCCTGTGGCCCTTGGTTAGAGCTTGTCCTGGTCAGAACTGATGATATGAGGAAATAAGTTACTGAGCTTTAAGGAGTACTGAGGAAATATGATCTCTTCTTACGGTCCTTAAGCTTTAGGTGTAGAAGGTCCTTTCAAGTTCTTGTTTCAGGACCTAATATGAAAGATGACAAACTCCCCAATTTTAATAGTTTCAAGGAACTGTCCAGACTTCCTGTATTCTCTTGGATACATATGGGTGTCGTTACTGTCCAGGTGGCCCTCCCTATCACTGAGATTAAAATGAAACCTGCTTTGGCCACCAGGTATTTTTCCTGCTTTGTGGATTGTTGGAAGGCAAAAAGTTGAAAAATTTTCAGCCTCTGGCAGGGACTTAGAACTTTGTTGGAGTCATCCAGCCTTTTAATTAACCTGTGATAATAATTATTGCACAGAAGTCAAAGCTCAGACTGAAGACAGGAAACCCCAAACAACTACTTGTGCTGAGCAGAGGACTGTGTTCATTAGCCTCCCTGCTTTTTCGTCATCACTGATTACTGGGACTTCTGTATTCATTGAGTATGAATTTATGGATGGTTTAGCCTCATTTACTACTATTGTTCCTAAATAACTCTGGAGGGAGCTTGCCTAACTTGCTCTGAATTTCCTGTTGGTTTCCTGTAAATACTGTGGATTCCACATTGACATAATCTTCTTTCAAAACTTAACTCAGGGTCTAGTTTATTTTGCTACATTTCAGTGGCTTAAACCCAATCTGTTCCCCTTTCATCCTGTATTACTGGGACAGTATGAGACATCTGTGATAGGGTACTTCTCCGTGGGTTCTCCACCAAAGCTGAAGCTGCATTGGTAGCCCTCTGAGTAGCTTAATTACTCCTAACGTTTTCCAAGAACCCACCTGAAGCTTTAGCCACAGGTCGGACCTGGCTATCCGTGTTAGTCCAGCAATTGTCTGTGGGTAGGGTAGTGAGACCAACCTGCTGGCAAAGGGGGGTGCACAGGGATGACTGGTGCTGCATTAATGTATGAATGTAGGTGTGAACTTTCATTCCAACTGGTAGTGCAGTTATAGGTGTATAGTCCATGTGAATACTTGCTTTGTCTTTTTCTCATCTTTGGGGTCTTCTGAGATGTCCTGAGATTTAATGCTTTAGACTTACAATTTGAATTATATCTAGGAATGGTATGTGTGAAGGCAAGGCAAAGGAAAGCATGTGTTCTAAGAGGGTGAATGAGGGGAAAAGTCACCTGCACTGAAGTGGTAGGGCACAGAAGTGCTGAAGTGTCTTCTCTGGGTGGACCATGTGTCTCCAAGAACTTCCATTATAAATCCATGCTTTCTAATTTCAGGTCCTTCAGTAGTATTTCAGTCTTTTAGAAGTGTGTATATGTACGTGTGAGGGTGTTGCCTCTATTTTACAGTTGTGTTAATATTTGTAAACTGACTTCATGCTGTTACTGCTCAGCAGAATTTTAGTGGAAATGTGAGGACAGCCTTTTATCTACCTATAGATATGTCATATCAGCTGTTTTTTCCACTCATTTTGAAAACATTTTTTAAAAAAAGGTGTTTTTTTGCAGTGGGAGATGGAAGAATGGGATATGCAGAAGAAGCTCCCTATGATGCAATTCATGTAGGAGCTGCAGCACCAGTTGTGCCCCAAGCAGTAAGCCTTTATGTTTTATGTGTGTAATTTCAGTAATCTCTTGTCTGTAAAGAAGGTTTTACATACATATAAGTGTAAAATACTTGGTAGACTTGCACTGCTGGGAGTATCAATGGGTGGTATTACTGTATGGTGTGGGGTTTTTTGTTTCTGTTGTAATTTGGCTTCCTGTTGGTTTGCAAAAGTTGTGTGTTCTAATAACTCTCCTTTAAATAAACTTATTTTTTAAATTACTTGTGCACAACTCTATTACAACACTGAACTGGAGCATTTAATAAATGAATTTGGTTTTAACCACCATTGAATTATAAAATTTAAGCATTTTTTCCCCGGTTCCAAGGCATTGAGCCTGTTGGAAAAGTGGTGTGCTCAGCTGGAAATGCAGGCAATGCCTGCCATGTGTTCATAGCTTTCAGAGTGGATACAGGGCAGTTCTTACTAGAGAAGCTGAAGAGTAACTAGGGACTTTAGAGGGTGCATACATGAAGTCCGTTCTTGCAGATAAGATTTTTTTTTTTTCCCCTTCTTCCTTTCGTCAGGTGAATGGGAATATATAGCATGATTTTGATCTGCTAGATACCAGTTAATTTTTTTAAATCTGAATTTTAATGACGGATAGTGAAGGACTGGAGGTTTGAGGTGCTATAGGCAGGTTAGACATTTCCAGACATTGTCTGTTGTTTTTATTTTTTTGTTTGGGGTGTGTGGGTGAGAGGGTGTTCCTAGCAAAATGTTGACAGGTGCCAATTAAAAAGGTAATTTAAAGCTTATTAGGGAATGAAACAATTCTTAATTATAACTTTTGTTAGTAATGGGGATAAAGATTTTTTTTTCATGGCATCTGGGAAGTGCTGCATTTTCCTTGAGACTGTGATTAGGTGCTTCCTTTAATTATGAAAGCAAAAAAAAGTCAAGCATTTCTCACACACTCTATTACTTGTCACTTATCTTACCCATATTCATGTATATTAGAATAATTTCATAAAATGCTGTTCCATTCATAGAATGAAAGAGGAGCTGTTGAGTAGTGAGTATATTGTAGACAACTTAAAATTATTCCAGGAAGATAACTTAAGAAAAAAAAAAAAAGTCACAAATCTCGAATCTTATCCTGAGGGCTTAAGGCGAGATCGGTTACCCCCAAAATGTTAGGTAATGGGTCTGTACTGATGCACAATAAGCATCAAACTTTTTAAACTGGCAGTTTAAAAAGATTGAATCTACTGTAAAAATAATTTGTGATTTAGATATTTTTTTCCCCTCTTATGTAGAAACTAAAACTGCAGCTAACCCAGTTAATCTAATTACTATTTTACCTTATTTTGGAATTGTATGATTTTGAATGTTTCTGTAATACCAGTTGTACCATGTTGTTGTCATACTCTCATGTTCAGTGCACTTTTTATTTTTCCTAATTGAGGTAGTTATCTACTCCATAATAGTAGAAAGATAAATTGTAGCAAAACTGTTAATCAAATGTAACAAACTTTGGATCCAGCTTCTCTGAAGTGGCTGGTTACATTCTAATTTTTGTGTTGTGTTCTAGCTTATAGATCAGTTAAAACCTGGCGGAAGATTGATATTACCAGTTGGTCCTGCAGGGGGAAACCAGATGCTCGAACAGTATGACAAACTAGAAGATGGCAGTGTCAAAATGAAGCCTCTGATGGGAGTGATATATGTGCCTTTAACAGATAAAGAGAAGCAGTGGTCCAGGTGGAAGTGATTTTCTGTTCCACTTACTTCTTCCACACACACACAAGGTGAAAGGGTGTGAATTTTAAGCAGATAGACTGCAAGGCCTGCCTTTGCTGTTGTCATTGCTTTCTGCTCCTCCATACTGTGAAAAGTGACGCAGTCTGCATTACTACATCACCAAAAGGAGGTTATGCTAAGTTTGAGTTAATTTAAAAGCAGAAGAAAAATATTGCATGGGTTGCACTTTGTCTTTTGAACTTGTTTTCTTTAGTCTTTGTGTTGAAATTTCTTATTTGTTGTTTTGAACACAGTATTTTCTAAATTTCAGCTTCTCTTCTGATGAACTTTTTATAAAGTTTATTGCCCAGTAATTAGGGTAAAGTGTAAAATACTGCTTAAGAATAAATTTGTTTTGTCCTGTAAGTTAGTGGTAATCGGGTGTTTGTTTTTTATTTTTCTGAAATGTTACAAAAGAAGAAAAATCTTTATAAAGCCCTTTGTGGGAAATACAGATAATCTTGCGAGCACTTTTCCCTCAGCCTTCAAGTAGCAGAGAGTGGAGAAGGTAATCCCTTCTTCCCTAAAGTATAAATGTAGTTGCGTAGTGTTCAGAAAGTTTTCTCAGACATGTTATTAAAAGTCTGTCACCTGTCTCTGATGGGGACATACTTGTGTTCGCCCACACAGCAAACTCTAAAGGCCTTTCTAGAGGTAGTAAACCTTCCAATTTCCTGAATTGAATGGTCAGTAACATAGACATAACACAACTGTCAGCTTAAACCGTACTGAACATTAGTATGTGAATGAACAAAGCAGCAGTCCTGTTTTGCGTCCTGGCAGAAAATGCTTGTGAATGTATTATCTGCTTTAATGAAGTGCACAAGTGTGTATTGAGTTCTGACAACAAATTTTGAGCTTAACTCCTAAGTTTATATTTTTGGGTTTTTCCCCTGATATTCTGGAGTATAGCTTGTGATTTGGATACATGAACACTTAGAGTTTAAGCTATCAAAATGTCCATAAAAAGTACAAATAAAGCAGTTTGCATTACTGGTGCTTACTGAAACCTCATTTCAGTGTTTCTTGGATTATTGTACAGCCACCATGTATGAATTACTCTTAGAAGAACTTTAATGAGTTACTGCTTAATTAAAAGCTTGTGAAGCATGCTTGTTATTCAGATGTCTTGTATTTGTTATGCAAATTAATACTCTGTCCTGGAATATTGCCAATATTCTCTCAGTGTGTTACTCAGGGGTTTCCTGCCTCTTGTAAGGCTTTGGAAGTCTTGCTTTGTGGTCCATTTCCTCCTCTGGCAGATGTGGTAGACTTTAATAAAGTATGGAGTCCATGCTCTTCTTACTCTAGAAAAGAAACATTCTTCTTAAGCCTTCCTCCTTTGAGAGATTTCATAGATTTTTCTACATTTCCACCTCATCAGATTATAGTAACAATTGTATTTTTTTCATAGCAGCAGTGTGCATTCTTATAAATAGCGTTTATTGAAGGGTTTCTGGAATGACAGTGATTATCCTTTACTGCTAGTGAAGGTGCTGTAGTGTATTACGGACTAGAATTCTAAGGTCATCTCTTCTGTGCGGTTTTGTACTGTTTTCTCTGCTGCCTCATGAAGGAGTAATAGATTGTCTTTGGGCCTTCTTAGGTCATGAGTATTGTGGGGGTCTTTTCCTCAGATTTTCTTACCGGTTTCTGTTCTTTTATGAAATAGATCTTGATTTTTTTTTTTTCATATGTTAAGAATATACACTGGTGTTGTCAGAAAAGGCAAGTGCTTAGCTTGAAGGGTTACCTTGATCACTACAGTGGCATAGAGGCTGTTTCTTGCTACGTACATTTAAATTTGATTCAGACTTAGAAATCTCTGTTAAAGGAAATCTCAGAAGTCCACTACTCATAATGTTTATTTTTTCTCTAATTGTCCTTTTTGTGATCCGAAGAAAATTCCCATTCCCTTCTGAAGGATAACTGCCAGTGCACTGCGGACCTTACAGGAGGTCACGTCTGTCTTTTTTGTTGTTTTTCCTTATTGGTGAGTCCAAAGTGTATGGTCAGCCAGCTGCTGGTAAGGAAACTCCTAATTATAAATCAGCATTTATTAGCTATGCTAGCATCAAAGATGAAAGATATTTTTTTTCTGTACTTCCTAAATTCCAATTTATCTTTCCTAAATTTTGAAGACCTGTGAGCAGAAATCAGTCAGACTCCTCAGAGTGTCTTTACATCTTTCTGTAATAAGAAGCCGTAGTGTATGAGAGACTCCAGTTGTTGTAAATCTAAAACTCATTGAACAATCATCTTCAGAGTACCTCAAGAATCCTGTCTATTTAGCTTGTCATCGTCTTAGTTTGTTATGCAGTTTCATTCCTAATGCAGGTAGCGGATTCATCACATTAAGAATTGGTGTCCCTGCACAAAATACAGTGGATAGTCCAGCAGCATTTTTCTAGGCTAGCAGACCTTCCAGCTGGCAAGAAAGAAGCCACTTGAAATGTTGCTTAGCCATTCACATCTTGGAGAAGTTAGTACAGTTCCTTACAAGGGCTGCAAGGTGCTCTACACAGAGCAGCACAACAGCAACTCAATCTGCAAGTGGTGTTTGAAGTCAAACCTACCTTCAGACGCTCTGCATCATTCTTCATGACATAAGGCTGGAACTTCTAGCAAAATCTGGACTAGCTGGAAGCAAAAGACTCCTTGGATTTTGATAAATTGGTGTTGTGGTGCTAAATAAAGAATCTTATTTTGTGAATATTGTTGGATTTCTTTAAATTTAATCCATAATTTTCTAGTTTTGGTTCAGCCACAGTAGTATTTTTAAGCTCCAAACACTAGTTGCAATCTTCTCAAATGTGACTCGGTGAGACATTTGGAAGAAAACTATACACAGGAACCCTATCTTTGGTACAAAATAAAATGCATCACTGTACCAGAGATGCAGCAATAGGTGCCCACTTATGTGATTATGCTGGTAAAGATGTTTTGTCCTTTCATATAAAATTTCCCAATTATTAATTGTTTTTTTTATTACTGGTAGGTGGGGAGGAGAGGAGCCCTCTTATGCTGCACAGTTAAGAACACAGCTTATTGGCAGTTCTTGCGTAAATTAAGATCTCTCTGATTTTAAATTCTCTGAGAGATCACTTACTACTTCTTTGGAGACAATTCAAAGAGAGTAGCAATGTAAGGAATGCTTAGCAGTGAGCCTCTGCTGCAATAATGGATTTTATTTCTAAACAAGCAGCTGTTTTTAAAAGTTAACAAGTTTTTTTAACTTAAAACATTGCATTAGTAGAAATTATTTATAAATGTCATGCTAAATTCATATTTGCTGATTAAATACAAAATTATAATGACAGTATATCCTTTCTGAGTAAAAAATGCAGTGACTAGACTGGGGCTGTTACTGTCCCACTTATCTGTACATACAATGTGATTAAACACCCTTTTGGAAAGTGTATCTATTAGGAAATATTTTAATATGTGTCTGCTTAGAAACTCTTATTCAGTGTTTCAAATGCCCCCGATGAACTAGTTGTCTAATTTCAATTGAAATTAGCAGGAATTGTTTGCCCAGAATTTCTTCAGCTATGCAGACTAAAGATTATGGTTGAAGTGTTTATTTTACTTTGGCAAAAATAAGCAAAGTATCTATGCATAAAATATTTTAGGTTAAACTTAAAATTTATGTATTATGCAAAAATGCATGTGATGTAACTGAGATAATAAGTTGCAGAGAAAATTGCTTTTCTTTGGCATTTCAATCTATCTCTCAATTTGATGATTGAATATAGCAAATAAATACTTTGTAACACCACATTTCCAGATTAAAATGTTACAAGGCCAAATATTGTGTCTAGTTACCTTTAAAAATTACAAAGGGAGAAATAATTGGCTGCTGAAACACTGAGTAGATACTGAAATTCAGTGTAGCCTAATATGAATTAGAAATACAGTATCAGTAATGACAGCGTATTTTTCATAGATGAATGATGTATCAAAAAGAGAAAGTCATATGCTGCCTAATGACAAGAAAATTGAAGTGGATCAAAAAGAGTGAGTTACAGATTTCAGATAAGTTTATAAATGCTTGTTCAAATATTTAATTTGAATGCCTTCTACCAAAGAGGTGGAGACAGATCGCAAAGCTTCATGACTTACCTGTATCTCAAACTTCTGTTATTTCTTACTGTTGATAAGATTTGTGATATCCCCACCCCACCCCAATAAGCTCTCGCATTTACCTGAAACGTTACCTATTATATTTTTCTGAGAATGTTTCTTAGTTTGTTGTTAGATACTTCCACTGGGAAATGTGGAACATTCCTGTGTATGTTTTTCCTACTAGTAAGCCAAAAGTTTTCAAACTTTGTTAAATTTATTGTTAGAATAGTAATTTTGAGGTAATGACTTCTGAAATTTGCTTTAACTTGAGCTTATAAAGTTGCTTCAGTGCCTCAGTTGACAATATGAGACGACTTTTTCCCTTGTTAGAATTCCAAGGGCCTGAGAAGGACTATTGTGATGACTTAAAACCTAAATATAGGTATTGCTTATTTTGCAGGAGATAGTAAGCGGATTGGAAGGAGTGCATATATGAAGGTGGAGGGAAATTGATATGAGTTGTGTAAGAATCATAGCAAATAGTCATGGCCAGAAAGGGGAGAAAAATACAAAATAATTGGTAGATGTTTCCTTTGGCTCTAGAGGACAACAGGGTATTTTTAACAAGGAAACAGCAGTTGTCTTTTGAGCCTCCTGATAAGTTTTGTTGCAGGATAGGTCTTTTACTGCTGGGAGGGTAAGCAAGTATCCTGTTTCTTCCCAGTAGTTGGAAGCCTGGTAGATTTCATAGCTTGGCAGCTTCTTATCTGTACAACTGAAGTTCAGGTCAACTGATGCTCTTCTGCAATGTGTATTTAAGTCTCCAAGCTGTTCACATGAGGTGGAAAGCTGAGAAATGTTACCTACCTGATGATCTAAGACTTATCTGTAGCTTTCTAATATGTTTAATCCAATAGTGCACATATTAGCTCAGCTTCTCATAACAGTAGAAAATAAATGCTGCATAATTTTAACACGTACGTCATGGATTGCTTTGGGCTGGGATGCTGGTTAGGTTAATGAGTAGTGAAGAGCAAGCGAAAAATCTCTTCAGGGAAGCTGATCCCTAGGAACGTTATTATTGGGTCATGAATAGCTTAAAGCAATGCAAAATACCAACAATTAAAACATTGCCATGTTAGTATCACTTACTTGAATTCGAAGTGCAAATACCATTTTGTAAAATGAAGGAAAAAACCCCACACTTTAGTACGTTAAGCAACACTGTGCAAAAACTCTGCCAATGTCTGTGGCTGAGTAAAATTATCATGTTCAATAGTTTCAGAGTAAATAGGGAAATTTTCTTAGGCTTATTTCTTGAGGATCTAGTTTGGGTTTAAAAGATTAAGAATTGTTTGTCACAGTAAAAGGCCAGGCTTTTACAAAGCTATGAGAGTATATGGTAGGAATCAGGGTGAAAATCACATTAGCAGTTCGACATACAAGACTAAACCAACAATAGCAGTAGTCATTACTTATATATACTTTTTGAAGTTATAAATGTTAAGTGATGATGCATCTCCTGGAAGCATTAAGGTTGAATGAAGTACTTGTCCTATATTCATTGGCACTGCGTTCTAAACTGAGCATCAGATGTTTATTTTTATCTGTTTAAAGTAAGCAAGTGCCCATTCTGTGAAATAGGCAAATATGGAAAACTTCCAAACCTTTGGCTAGAAACAGATTTTTCTTTACCTCTGCCAAGATGTGTTCTACTTTTTTCAGCTTTCTGTAATTACTGCAACATTCTGAGGCTGTATGATGAGTACCTCACTATTGAAAGGCAGTGCAAAGTGCAAAGAATGCAAATATTTATCACTAATAAATCACAAGGTTTGCATCCCAGCTGCATTAGATAGAAAACTAGTCATTTAAGCACTAGTTGCAACAGCCGTTACGGTTGCTTTTAAAATGTGTTGCATGCTGTCATTCCATGCTATGTGATTCCTGAAGGACAATGCCTTTGTAACTTTAAAGCTTTTGCTTGTATGCACGTAGCACTATATTTTTGTGGGTTAGTTTGCATGATAGCTGGAAATACTATTGTGTATTGAGCCAGCAACCACATTAGTGAAGTTTTTCTTAATTCAGACAGTGTTTGCTTTGGCTAATGAGGGTTATGCCCTTACTAAAACAAAAATTGCAGCAAACTCATTGCGAGTTTATGGATTTTTTTGTGCCTTGGGGGGCGGGCGGGGAGAAGCAAACACTTCTGTTTGAATTTTCCAATATTCATATTGGCACAGTGCGCAGCTTTCAGATTTGGTGGACATTAAAGTTAATGCTTTAGAAATATTTAAATGAATCACTAATATATGATACTTTCACTTTTGGAATATGGGTTCTATGGGTTTCCTGTTTCAATGTGTTTTAAATGTCCTGCAGGAACAAAAGCCTGCATTTTCTAGATTCCTCATAGTGATTTAGAGAGGCTTCTTGATGCATCCTTTTTCCAACCTGAATCTCCTTTTAACATGCCCACACACCCCACCCTGCTCCCACCCCTGCCTTAACTTAGTCCTGATTTAGTGTAGTTTCTTCGGGAGCTAATTGAACTCCTCTGTGAAATAAAATAGGTGGCACAAACTGCATGATGTTGCTATGAGACTGTGCTCCTAGCTTTCTTGAGAAACTGCAGCTGAAGCTAAACTTGCATTTTTGGCAGCTACAGAGAATGTTTTTTGCCAATACTCTGTCTAGTAATGTTGGCTCAGTTTCTTGCCAGCATGTAGCCAACAGAATTTGGATGACAGGTAGCTGTGTAACTATGTGTGTGGTGTGGGGAATGCTCACTAAAGCAAATGATCCATTAAATGTAAAACAGAGGGACCCATATTTCACAATACATCATATAATAGTATGAGATGATACAGGATTGCTGTTGCCTTTCCTTTGCTGTTTTTTTTTTTTGCCTTAAATGCTTGAAGAGACTTCTGAGGTTTTGCTGATGTGCTTGAGCACTTAAATGTAGTCTGATTCAGTATCAAAACTTTTCAAGTATGATTTCCAAGGGGAGGAGAAACATAACTGCATATGTTTTCTTTCTACAGGGATGAATTGTAAAAGCTACATCATCTTGACCCAAACATAGTGTTACAGTGGACTGCTCATCTCCAGTTCTAAAAGCTTTTTGAAAACCAACAGCATTGCAGCTTGTTTTGGACTTCATTATACTGTTGTTATCAGCATGGAAAAGCGTGGTGTTTATTTCTTTTTTTTTAGATGCTAAGGCAAATCTGATAAAGAAATGGTGGAAAGTTTTATGTGGGCACTGTTTATTTAACATGCCTTTATTTTACTTTCATCTGTTCCAAGTGGATTTCTGCAAAACTGCAGATAAAGACCTATAGCTTGTGAACTCTAATTTTGATGGGGGTACTTGAACACTCACTTCTCTTGGCTCCTGTGTCCCTTGGTAAAACTGCTTCTGTGCACCTTACAACACTATGTAGGTAACACCAGGTTTTCTGTGTTCCGATGTCTGCTAGATGCTACTAAAAGGAGATGAACTTCCTTTCTGAGCTTTTGACATGGTGTCATAGACTAGCATGTAGTAGATACAATCAGCTGCTTTATTACCTTAAAACCAGGCATTTGTATATACTAAACTTCAAGACATAAGAGGTGGGTGGCTGCTCTTGTCAAACGTTGCTGTTCAAGTTGGATATAACAGACATGGGTTTTCCTTTCCTTCTAAAATTAATTAATGGAATCTTGAAATTCTGTTTTGGTTTGTAGCTCACTGCTGATGTGATGCACATGGATTTATCTCCGGAAATATGGTGTAAGCTATGTCCCAATCACTGAACAGTTTATGCAACACTGCTTTGCCAAATAAAGTTAAAAGCAAAAGGCTGGTTGTGTGCTTGTGTGGAAGATTAGGACCAGTATGTAGTAGACTACTGAGATATGGATTGTTAGATTCTTTATTTAAAAAAAATAAAATCCAGTTTGGTTCTGAAAGAAAGCTGCTTTTGGCAAAGCCATTTGCTGTATTAATGTTCTCATTTTGCTGACTGTGGGCACCCAGGAAAAATTCTGGCTTTTTAGAAAGTGGATTCTTAATTGCTACACAGGGAAGACATGTCACATGCAGAAGGAATAACGAATCCCGGACTCCTAAGTACAGGTAGAGATGCAGTTGTTCAATTTTCTTATGAAAGAGTAGTTGGAATGCTATAAACCTTTTTTCTGCCCCAAGTTTTCTGTTTTGGTACTGTAAAATGTCAACAGCAAATTGCAAAGCAGTACAGTAAGGTGAGCTGCTTTGGGAAAGGGGGGGAAGTATGTCTTGAGGCATGTTGCTCAGATTTGAGCAACTAGGAGTTAAAGTAAACAGCATGTAATCATTACTTTTTTTAATATAGTAAAAAGAACTATAGAATAAAATAACTTACATAAAACAACCCATAGTGATCGCTGCAAAAATACATTTGACTCTTTGTGGTGGAACAGCGGTAATTTTGTGATACGATTAATCCCTGAAAACATAAAGGTTAAAATTCAAAGGTCTCTGACTATGAGAAAGGAACATTTTGAATATCCCTCCTTTTGAAGGTCAGCCTCATTCTTTTCCTGAGTAACAAATATGTATCAATTTATTTAGATGTTTGGAAGTTAATGTACCACTTCCTGATCTGACCGCAGCCTGGGAGCACATACACAAAGATTAATCTTATAAAGGAATTAATATAGCGTGTATTCTAGAAAATGCAATTCAGAAAAACCTATTTGTGTCTGACAAATTTGTACTAACCCACAATCAGCTGTGAATCTAGTTCTTGGTGTTGAAGTGAAATATCTTAAATGATGCATGCTAATGTTCAACCTTTTGGTCACTGTATCATTCAAATTGAGTTCATCTTTATTTACATCTTCTCACTAATTTAATCAGTTAAATGAAAGATATGAGCTCAGCTGTATCCAAATTCTTGTCTCTGGACACAGTGTAATAAGCTAGCCTAACTTGGAAGAGGTGATAAAGCTGAGACCTGGCGACAACCTTTCTGGGGAGAACCACTTCGGGAGACTTCAGGGACCAAGGCTGTTGGGATTAGTGCACCCATGGCGCTGAAGGGGTTGGCGATGGTCAAGGTACTCGGACAGAAGGGAGTACCCAGGAGTAGCATTTAGGAACTGGAAAATGCAAGCCCCTCCGTGATGGAGCAGTGGTTCTGAAGTAAAAACTTCTTGGAGAAGAGAACAAGTTGAAATGCAGAAGATTTGAAGAGCTTGAATAAATGCTGTGTGAACTGTCTGAATTGCTATTTTGCCAAATAAAACAAATTGAGAGGAAGCTGTACCTAGGTGTCTGTCTGGTTTTGTGGGGTTTTGGTGGTTGGTCGTTTTTGTTTGTTTGTTTTTTTTAATCTTCACAGGACTTCACATGTCCAAAAAGAAAGCAAGCATGTAATGTCTAAAAGCACTGGTATACTAAATGACCAGAACTATGTGTCTGTTTTCAGTTAAAGTATTGCATCATACTGCAGCAGTTACCAAGCCTGGTAATGCCATGTGGAATACGAGTGGAGGTTCACCTGGCTGTCTGGAATGTCTTTCAGGTCACATCTGTGTGTTTTGGGGAGCAGGCTGCGGGTGCCCTGTGTGAATTCTGCCTCCTGTCTGCACCTGAATCCGGCCAGCTCGGAGTGTATGATCTGCTGCTTGCAAGGACTGAAGTTTGCCTTCTTGTGAGAGGTGCAGTGATGCTACGCTGGATTGTTAGGATCGCCTCTAAGCCAGAACGACTTGGGAGAACAGATTGGCTGAACCAGCAGCAGTCACTTGTCTGGCTGTTTCCAGGCATCAGGCACCAGAAGACCTCCAGAGTTTGGGCAGAGGAGCCAAGGGCCTGTACCTGTATCTCAAACTCACCCGAAGCTCCACAGAGAAGAGCAGTTTGGTGTGCTGTACGGGTGCTTTCTGTTTACACAGCAGGAATCGCCTCTTTATTTACTACTTCCATTCAAACTAGCCAGCTCGCTCGAGAGCAGAGAGACCATTACATGACTTTTTTTTTTTTTGGAGGGGAACGCGCGCAGGGGGTGTGCACCAGCACTGCTGATTGAGGCCGCCTGGATCATTCCTGAAATGTTTTGTACTCAGCAAATTTGAAGCGGGGAATAACACCCGGGGCAGGGGGGCTCTACGTGGTGGGCTCTGGAGCATCTGGCTGGCAGCAGTTCTTTCTGCGTGTGCAGTGCTTGTGTGACAGGTGACGAGCTGCAGGGTTTTTGAGCATGGAGGGACTGTGGTGGAATTAACCATCGACACAAAGAGGGAAACTAAAATACTCAGAGGAAAACTCTGAACTAATACTGCCATTTGTGCCAGAAAGAAGGGTGTTAACCCGTTCTTCCAACAGCAGTGTTTTCTTCCTTTGCTCGTTAATGTGCCCTAGGATGTGCTGCATTTGGTTGAAATGCAGTTCACAGAAAGAGGATACGATTGCAATTCCTTCTTGATTTTGACATGATGCAAAGGATAAGTAATGCAAACCAGGCTTGTAATTTGTATCTCTGGTTCCATTTAGCTGATTTTGAGCATTTTATGATGCAGTTAGAAAGATCCAGTAACACTCACTACCTTTATGGAACCCTTGTTCTTTGTCCCAAATGACGTGGAAGAGGCATTCTGCTGAAGTGAATGAGCGGTGGTCCTGGCTCAGCAAAAAGGCATGAAGAGGGTCCTGCAAGCACAGTGTGCAGAACAACCACCACCAAACAGCACAGAGGGGAAGTGCTGCCCTAAAGGCTGCATGTGTGCAGGGGGTGCGAGAGATGATGGTGTCTGAAACTGGTCTTTTTGCATCTCAGGACATCCGGACTTTACACGTGAGGAAGTGTAAATTAGAGGTTAAATACTGTGGTATACCGTGGACAGGTTCAAGCATGGGGTTTAAGTTGGTTTTGTGGGCTCATAGTTTGCCTTTGTTGGATCTCTTTGAGTTTTTGTCCATCTGCTTATAACTGGAAGGCTGAAGGCCAGTTGTGGGCAGTGCACAGACGCTCTTTGGGTGTCACAAACCCCTTTCCCTTACTGTAACCGATAGGCACTTGTGTGCTCAGAGCACCTGGCGCCAAGGTTTGGGTTTCTGTGCCTCAGCCAGGTCTGGGGTAATCGGCTTGGACTGGAAGCTGGCTTTATGCAGGCAGGGATGCTGTAAAATTTCCTATACGTGTCCTGTTTACCTGCCCCGTTTCATCCTTGACATACGGGGCTGCTTTCCGTTCCAGGGGGGAGTTTCACAGGCAGCACAAATGCATACTGCAGCTGATGCGTCCGGGGTTTTCCCATGAAAGGCGATTACTGTTCTCTTGTCTCTTGGCAGGGTGTTAATGAGATGCTCAGCAGAATGTACTCAGGAACTAACATCATGTTTCTTTAAATGATGAACTGAACGGACATCGTTATTGCTGAAATACGTATGGAGGAGTTCCAGCTGCCCATTGAAAATTGCCTGAAAGCTTCAGGAAGGAGAAATGGAAAGAATTCTCTTTGTGTCTCATCACATGAAACTTGAAAACTGGAAAAACTTAATCCTGTGCCTTTTTAACAAAACTCTGGTTTAGCAGCAACAGATTATTTTCGTAAAGATTGTTGATAGAGTTTCTCTGAGATCTCACTTCGATCTTTTTATGATTTATTTTTTTTTTTTTGTAGTCCAGCCATTTGCATCATATCCTTCTGAGGAACTGACCTGATAGATATACCCTTGAAAACGTTCCCCAATGCTACTGAGGAGCTGAAGTCCTTTTTCCAGCCATGTTTAGGCATATGTTCGCATCTTACATGTATTCGTTATGAACAGATTAAGTATCTTGTTTACCATGTTCTACCAAATACTTTTTTTTTTTTTTTTGCTATAATGGAGAAGGGTCATCTGTGGTTAATTGGTAACTATTATTTCAGGTGTCTTATGGACTAGGAGAGCGCTCTCAAGGGCCTTTGGTTAGGGAAATGGGTGATTCAGAGCATCTGCCTAGGCTAATGCTCTGATCAGAGGTCTAGAGAAGCTCGTCTTCTCAATACAGAGGCAGCCTCAGGAAAGTAATCTCCTGCACAAGGAATTAGCCATTGGGGATGCTTTCTCCATGGTCCCAGATTTCCCTTGTGCTGCCTGCTTTCAAGTCCTTTCCAGTCCTGCACCCAGTCAAATTTCCTGCTCCCTCTGTGTCTGTTGTTTGGCCATTTGTTTTGAATTTAGGTATCTTTAATGAGTCTCTCTTGTGCGTTAGAAACTGGTCGCTGTGAAGAACAACGTTAAAATTTCTTGCTCTGTCCTCTTTAAAACGGGATTGAACATTTCTGTTGGCTGAACAGGTGAGGACATGCTTGCACGCTGTGACTCTCGGTCCATCACAGCACCGAACCTCCCTGCCTTGCCTGTTGTTTCTCAGCCTGCTCAAAATGCGCTTTTCATTCATTTGTGAGTGGTTTATAACTGTCAGCCAGAAGCCTCACAAATGCAAAAATTCTAGCAGGTACCTTTAAAAACTTGTTTCTGAACTGGCATTCTGTGCTGATTCAGTCCTTCTAGACTTCTCTTTGTGTTTTAGAGCTCCAGTGCAGAGCGCAGTGTTCAGCAGGCGCTTCTGTTGTGTTACAAATGCATTTCTCACTTTCTGACTTAAGTAACTATTAGTTGAAAAATATGTGGCAAAGGTACTTCTATATCTATACCTTCTATACTTCTATGTTTTCTCTAAATATTCCCTGTTTACAGTGTGTTTTCCTTTTTCTTACTCAGGTCAAGCCTGTTGTTCCGTGGGCTCTTTTCTTCCATACTAATTGCTATGTGTTTATTGCATCTGTCTGGCCTTTATGTCCGTCAGTGCTCTCTGAATCTTTTCTAGCTTTTTCCTTTGCTTTTACTTTTTTAGCTTGTGCCATTAGAAACTGAAAAACCCTAATTCCTGCCGGTTGCATAAGCAGCAGGCGCAGACCTCAGCGATGCGTGACTGAATCCTGCTGGGGCTTACTGGAAAGGCGCTCTTTTTGTTTGGGGTGCCACGCTGGCGTTGCTGTCGCTTTGTGCCGCTGGCTCGCTCTGTGCAGTTCGAGATTGAAACTCTGACGCTTTATCTAGGATTTAAAAAGCAAATGGAGCATCACACTGACCTATTTCAGCCTTCTTGTTTTGCAAATGTGCTTTTGGAACTGCCCCTGCTGTACTCCTGCAGGGCTACGGACAGACTGCAGTGGGGGTGTTCAGCCTGGGATCCCCTGCAGAAGCGGGCAGCAAGCAACCCATGGTACAGAAAAAGCCTGACTTCTAATTGTGCGTGAGACTCAGGTGAGTATTGCCTGTTACTTTGAAATAATTTGTGCCCTTAAGTGTGCGCAAGGTGATCTGAAGGGCAAAACAATTGAAAATATGAAAAGCGCTTTAACCGAAATACTTACCTTGATCAACATTAGAATGCACTGACGACACAAATTGTAACGACCTCTCCTAATACAGAGCAGTGATATCCCCAGGTGTGTGATACCAGAGCAGATCAAGCTCTTCTCTGCTTATCTGCCTAAAGTACGCTGGTAGTAAAAATAGGTGGGCTGAGATGTGTGGATAGACACGTGTCAGCGCTTAGGCCAGGAAGAACATCTGACCGGCCTCAAGTGGCGATGGTTTTCACGCAGAATAGCTGGCTTCTGCTGAGGTGTAAGCACTGCCTAAAGCTCACTAGCTCTTGAAGTTTGCATGAGAAGCCACGAAAGCAGTTAATGAAGCAACCATGAAGGCAGGGCAGAAGCAGTGCTGGCTCAGAAGGCCCCTTTGCACTTGGAGAAAGAGCCCCAACTTTGGAAGCGGCTGGAAAGGGGACATGGAAGCGGCGTCGGCAGGAGGCAATGGCTGGGAGCAGCCCGGGGAGCAAGGGGCAGACCTCCGGCACATCAGCAATGGCCTCTTGCCGCAGCTGCTGGTGCTCAGATGTGCCCTGGCTCAGCCGTTCAGTATCGCGTCTTTGAAGTCAAACAGCATGAAAGCTATTAAATGAAAACGCATGTTATTGAGACCAGTGTGTATTAATTGCAGGAGCTGCCGAGCCAGTCTGTTATTTTGCTAACTTTGTTTTGCTCTTCATCTAGCTGATGATGTCTGGGCTTTCTGGTAAGGTGCAAGCTTTGTTTTTTATTTCAGTCCAGCTGCGGAGTTTCCAATGACCGGCGAAGTAACTGGCCTCAGGCTGGTGGTCTGCACAGCAGCAACCGTCACCATCGCCCCGCCTGGAAAGAAGAGTCCCTGCGTGGCAGCTACAACACAGCGATAGTTGGACTCCCGTGCTGCACTCACTCTCGCTGCTCTCGCTCCAGCTCTGCCTGCAAGTGTTTTATTCCTGCCTGTCGTACGCGAAATCCACGATGGCTGGTTCCACTTGCAGCGGCACAGCAGCGAAGCCTGTGGCTGGGTAAAGTGGCTGGGAAGCTGAGCAGCTTCCCACACTGTGGCTGTGCTCGCGGGCTGGTGCTTTGTCGGGGGTCTCGCTGCTGTCCTGCCCGGAAGAACAAGAACAAACCTTTTGTTCTCCGGCTGGCCGCGTGCCGGCGTAATGGGCTTCGGTAATAGGAGCACTATGGGCACAGTGAGAAAAGACTACTTTTCTTGCTGCTATGGTAAGGCCGTGAAGGAGAACTAGATATATAATTAAAACTCCAAATGAATTTCAATGTTGGGAAACAATACCCCAACCAGGTGGGCAGTGCGTCTTTCCTAGAAGGCTGCATTTAAAATGTGGTCTTTCGGGTCTTGTGCTATTTGCCATGCCGGCTGCAGGCTGGGAGGGAAGAGAGGCCGGGCTTCCAAGCGAGGAACGGGCAGCATCAGCAGCAGTTTCTCCTAGACCCGGTGTAACACTGAAGTATGAACAACCAGACTTTGCATGACGTGGCAGGAGGGATCTGCACAAGGAGCAGTGGCACCCGGGTTCCCTCAGCAGCCGGCACAGCCAGCTCTGCGACTGCTGTCCTGCGCAGCTCACGTATGGCTCCAGAGATGGGTCACGGAGGCAGATGCTCTGTTCTTCTCGGTCTTCCTGCAACAAAATACCTCAACGACTGCCCCCACCATACAAGCTCCAGCTTCTTTTAAGGCTGTTTCACAGAGAGAAGAAACATACTTCTGTCTGCTCTCATGCTATAGTCTCGTAGCAGAAAGTTTAGCTGGCAGCTGAAAATAAAGGCAATGCAAGAAATATAAGAATAAAATAAGTTTATTAGAGCTATTTTACATGAACCATTTGTATACCATGGCTGACTCGAAGTTACTGAAGTACAAAAGACGACATACAAAAAGATGCATGCCTCATTTGCCTCTGGTTTTATTGGGACCGTGATGAATGGGACATCCTTGGACAGTCGAACAAGATAGACAGCACGGTGTGTATGTTTATATACGTATATATAACATGTACTGTACACGTTTTACCGTTAACACATCTGAAGTTCACTCACACATATCAATTACTTGCTCTAATTCTATGAGAATTTCGCTGGGACGGGGCAGGTTGCTGAAGCTTTCAAGCTTTGCAGGGAGCTGTGGGATAACCAGCAGGAATCCTGCGCTCCGGCGTCTCAGGCAGAAGCCGCTGCGTGCTGCTCTCACACGCCGTGGAGGGGGTCAAGCTAGGGCTGGAAAAAGCTGGACAAGCCCTGAGCTCCGGGGGCAGATGTAGCTCCAGGATTGCACACGGCTGCTGTTGAGTGCTGGCAAGTCCAAACTCATCCGCTGAGGGCTTGTATTTCTTCATTGTAGCATTTAGTAAGCGTGACTCTGTGAGCTGCACATAGGTTTGAACTATGAATGAAAAAAAGACGCTTTGTTCCTTATATCCCAAATTTCGTTAGAAAAGCTGGTGCTTAGATACCGACTGCTTGTCATTAACAAAGCAAGACAAATTCTTTAACGAGAACACTCCCAGTGCATCGGGTGGAAAGTCCACAGGTCAGGCTCTGCTGGTCAGCGAAGCCACGTGTTAGTCTGGAGCGTCCTGGTCCCTGGAGTGGAGCACAGTGGTGGCAGCGCTAAGAAGAGCAGGGTGGCACGGGCTTCCCCCGGAGCCTCAGCCAGCGTGGCCGGGGCTGCTGGGCCTTGGCTGCTCCAGTGCCCTGGCCCCAGTCACGCTCTGCCGCAGCCAGGACCCCGACTGCTGCGGTGAGGGCAAGGGCACCCCGGGCCCAGTGCAGGGGGTCCCCACCTTGCAGGGTCTTCTGTGCAAGAGCCAACTGGAGCTACTGTCCAGAGCCTGAACGCTTCTTATTTTCTGAGCATGGGCATCTACCCACTTCTTTATCACCGAAGGGGAAGAACATGTTCCTCATCTCGTATGCTTCTTCTACATTTGAAACTCAACTAAAGGTTTTGGTCCTGTTGTAGAGGCAGAGGTTCATGGACACAGAAGAAAGGGGAGAAAACAACTGACCTAAATCCAATTTTTAGAGATACATCCCATTAATGAGGTAATCGGACTCTTCGGATGTAATGGGTCGAGCTTTTTTAAGCTTCTGTCTCACTAAACGCAGTCTGCAAGCAACCATAAGCAGCAGTAAAGCAGTGATGGCCAAGCCTAAGGCTAAGGGTAACACAGCACCTACAACGAGGTTAAGAGAAATTACACTTTATTTCATATGGTGAGAAATTGGTAGAGAAAACCTTATTTTTTTTCAAATGTACAGCTAGTCTATCAGTTAGGTGCTAATAGTTGGAGCAACTCATGCTGAGAAACTAAACTGTATGATCATACATGTTCAGAATATAGAAGTATGTTATTCAGTTCTTGACTAGAGTATCTGGATCTATAGCACCTGACTGAAAAACTAACATCATTCAAAATGAATTCACATGGTCAGTCTTACCTGTTTCTGGGACTGGACGGCCACCTCCAAGCTGATCTCTCTTCGGCACAGTTATGCCATTCCCGTTTTTATCATCTGTTCTTTTCCCTGAGGAACTGTTATCTGCACAAAGTCAAGCAAGATAAACGAATATTGCAGTTCAGTGGCTCAGGAAGTCTTATCCACAGGACACTAGAATTAAATAATGTGAAAGCATTTATGCTTAGGAAAAAAACCCCCAACTAGTTTAAGAACTGACTCCTACTGTATAACTTGAATTTTGAAATAATGTGAAACTAAAGCTAAAATGTAAATTCAATTTTGCATAGCAAACCACAATGCATCTCAACCAAACCCAAGTGGGTCATTTTCCACCGAAAAAAGACAGATATAAATTCTCTTTGATAAACTCCCATAATGGGGTGTAGACCAATCTGAGCTAAAACCTTACTAACACCATTATATAGGTGAAAATGAGGCCATTTCGAGTTATGTTAATCAACAGTGCACAATGCTACAGGCTCGGGGAGGAGTGGCTGGAAAGCTGCCCGGCGGAAAAGGACCTTGGGGTGCTGGTTGACAGCCGGCTGAACATGAGCCAGCAGTGTGCCCAGGTGGCCAAGGCGGCCAACGGCATCCTGGCTTGTATCAGGAATGGTGTGGTCAGCAGGAGTAGGGAGGTGATTGTGCCCCTGTACTCGGCACTCATGAGGCGGCACCTTGAGTAATGTGTTCAGTTTTGGGCCCCTCACCACAAGAAGGACACTGAGGTGCTGGAGCATGTCGAGAAGGGCAGCAAGGCTGGTGGAGGGTCTAGAGCACAAGTCTTGTGAGGAGCGGCTGAGGGAGCTGGGGCTGTTTAGTCTGGAGAAAAGGAGGCTGAGGGGAGACCTTACCGCTCTCTACAACTGCCTGAAAGGAGGCTGTAGTGAGGCAGGTGTTGGTCTCTTCTCCCAAATAACTAGGGATAGGACAAGAGGCAATGGCCTCAAGTTGAGTCAGGAGAGGTTCAGATTGGATATTAGGAAAAATTTCTTTACTGACAGAGTGGTGAGACACTGGAACAGGCTGCCCAGGGAGGTGGTGGAGTCACCATCCCTGGAAGTGTTTAAAAAACGTGTAGATGTGGCACTTTGGGACATGGTTTAGCAGGCATGGTGGTGCTGGGTTGACGGTTGGACTTGATGATATTAGAGGTCATTTCCAACTTTAGTGATTCTATGATTCTATGATGTCCACCCTTGGAACTTGTAAAGTGGGAAATGCATAAGCTGGCTACACAAATCTGTTACCAGCCACATATAGATGCAGAACTTATGTACTTGGAAGACATAAAAATAAGTGAGGAAAACATTTCAGAGGATGACTTGGAGCCACCTCAACTTTGTGTAGTACAGACGATGTAGCAGAGCACTGTAACTACACAAGAAGAGACAATGCATAGTTTGCTGCCAAGAAGCGTTTGTCTTCTGAGTGCAGGCGGCTGCAGTCTTGCTTCACAGGAGCAAAGAATAACTCAGCTGGGACTCCCTCCTCTTACCCTCCCACTGAAGTCCTATACCAGTAGCTATGGGGATGCTTCGTGCAAGAGCAACAGCTTAACCCACCCACATACCTTCGCAAAAATCAGAAATATGACTGTGTTTTAAAATGTAATGACTATATTTGTTTTTTACTGATAAATATTGAAGGGCACTTTGACTGTGCTGTGATATATTTGCTGGCAGCCCTCGGAACTGTGACGATGCCAGTGCAAACATACTATGCCACAAGATCTGTGAAACAGGAATATGAAATGTTGTAACTGGCATTACATATAGTGGTGGGTGTGAAGGAAGTGTTTAAGTCAATTAGCTTGGATCATGCACCACGCACAACTCCCACCCACCACCACCAGCTCCGAAGCACTGCAGAACGTGTCCCTGTCAGTGGCAGCAGCAAATACACACGACCATTAATTAGACCTTAAGTTGTTTCACCGATGCTGGCATGAGGTTAGCGCTGATGTCCTCACTCTAAGGCACACACAGCCTCCCAGGCTCTGGCTTTACTGCCCTGCCATTGTGCCTAGGGGTGCATCAACGCTACCTTCACCTGCTAGGAAATGCCTTCGAAACAAGCCGCAGCCCCCCTTCCCATTCGCGTTCTTTAAGTTGTTCTGGCATGTAAAGGAGACTTCAGGAAATCCCAAGTGTAAACCATAGCGGCTTTAAGGTACCTGTATGGTGTCAGAGCTGTGCAAAATAATCTGAACGTAAATGAGACCAAAAGCAGCAGCTGTTTTCTGCTTCTGTCTTCCCTAAATTAAATTAAATGAATATTTGTCTTTGTTTTGGAAATACCCAAAAGACATCGGCTCTTCTTAGAGCTGCTGCAGCCTGCATGACAAGGCTAGATCTGAATGCCTCTTGTAGAAATTTGTTTCCCTGCCATTTCAGTAAAGGGAATATTTAAGTCCACTGCTTGTAAAGACATTTGGCAAATACATTGGGAGAGAAGTTTAGTGGCAAAACTTGGGAAGGGTAGAAGAAGAACAGAATCTTTTCAATAAAGCTGGTAGGGTTTTGTTAAGGCTTGTGGCTGTTCTTAGAGGGCTGGAGGGGCTGTCAGAGTCAATGCTCCTCAACATCCTATCTGTTCTCAACTAGAAAATAAAGCGAGATTTCCCCAGACAGGTTTAGGAGCCTGACATAAAGCACGTTAGGTGGGTTTCGTTTTGTTTTCGCTTTCTAGTCCATGCCTGGGAAACTGCAATTTCTAGCCCTTTCCAGTTACCCTCAATTAGAGATTTAGGTTATGGCTCCTGCTGTCGATGCCTCCGCAGCAAAAGCATGACTAAGGCTTGGGCGCTCGGTCGAACGCTGTAATTCCAGCCCAGAGCAGTACTGCACAACAGCAGGCGTGGGCAGCCCGGGGAGAGGCGGAGAGCCCATGCCAGGGGAACGCAAAGCTGCTACGGTGATTTACACACTCGAGCTGGCTGTGCTGGGGAGCACAGATCTTCAGGCTGCTTGCGAAGTCAACCCGTCTGCGCGACCGTGTTTGCCGGACTGGCCACTGCTGCCTAGAAACCAGCCCACTGCTTGCCCCAGTGCGCTTTGCTGCAACGACGTCTTTGTGCTATGCGTTCGCAAGAGCAGCGGTGCCAGAACAGGCAGCTGGGCTTGAGAGCTTCCCTGCAAAAGGGCGCCGGGGCACTTCGGAGGCAGCCACGCAGAAACGCCGCGCGGGCCTTTGGAGTAGATGCGGCCTGGGCTGCTTCCCTTCGGAGAGATGTCTGCAAAGGGAAAGGACTCCTCTACTGACACCTGATGCCTCTTCCTGCATCCGCTCCCAAATACCGAAGAAAATGTTTGTCCTCCCAGCTTGGGCAAAAGTAAACGACGCGTCTGTCGCAGCAGGCTCCATGCCCAGAGTGCCTGAGGAGGTCATCCCTAAGTCAGACCTGGTGTTCCCCTGGAGGCACCCTGCTGCAGAGGAATCCTGCTGGAAAGGCAGGAGTGCAGAGCAAGATTCACCCGTTGTCAACAATGAATGAGGTTTGGGCGTTTTTTGGGGTTGGTCTTTTTCTCCCCCTCTTCATTGCGAATAGATCCTCTGCAAGGTCAGGTAGAAGTTTTAAACAGGCCTTGCCTGGGACTTGCATGTTTTCACATTTTCATACATAAATGTAAATCCTTAAAACACTTGTATCAAGTCAGAGTCAAGTATGAGGGGCTCCTGGAGTAAAGAAAGCAGGTTAAGGGAAATCTGAGGCAGAGAAACTGTAAGGAGAAAATGGATCCTGGGACAAATTTCCCCTCGTACTACCCTCATGGGCAGAAAGCTCATATTCCTGCTGCGAGGAACTATCCCGCAGCCCAAAACATTACAGCTCAGCCCGGCTCCTTTTAAAACAGACAAAAGCTAACTATGGTGGTTTTCGACAAGGAGGTCCCTTTACTGGACATCTTTACTGGATTCTCAGAGATGCAAGCTGCTTATGGGAAGGTAAGTAGCTAAAGGGACCTGTATTTATTGGTAGTGTAACCACCATTGTAATAAAAACAAATGTAAAAAAGAAAAGAAAGCAGCTCCCCAGTTCCGCAACTTCTTTGGAAAAACATCTGTTCTTTAAAAGTCAGCTGAAAGCTCCTGTATCGAGCATCGTGTCTAGCAGCCCCCTAGAACCTGCCACGTGCTGTCTCCAGTAGGTAAGCTACCCTTAATATTAACAAACGCCTCCTCTTGCTCTGCCTTGCAGTCCTTGGATCTAAGAGCATCACGTCTTCTTTCCTGACTTGCATTTCCATGATGATCTGCAAATGCCAACTAAGAAATAAGACAAATGTAGCCCTGAACGAGCACTCTCAAGTGAAAAGCTGGAACCTGTGCTGCCGCTGTGAAGCCATAGCTCTTAATATGTATCTTAAGTAGACAGCTTTGCGCCATGTTGACATTAAAATCATTAAAGCTTATTTTTAAATTTATTTAGAACAGTATATCAGGAGCCTAGATGTTTGCTAAGCCAGCTCTAGGCCAACATGCAACATTATTGTCTTGGTCCAACACAGACTTTTACAGTGTGACTGGGAGGTGCTGGTTCTGCCTTGGCACCAGCAGCGGGTCCGGCACTGTCTCCATCCCAGAGCAGAATATCTGCCAGCAGAGTGGCTGACCTGCTGAGGCAGCTGGTGTGGTTTCTGCTCAGTGCTGCTTACCTCTCCTCAGAAATGCCTCTAGCAATTACTGCCCCCCTGAACACTTTTCCAGATGGGCCTCATGGAGCTGCTCCAGCATTTCTGTGTCTCTCATTTTTGTAGCACCCAATTATTAGATTTGGTCTGTAACAACCTTGAGATAGCAGTGATGGGGAGAAATCCAATTAATGGATCTGGGTGGATTGGAATAGATTAGATGCCTGTCTCCTCAGCTCCCTAAAGATGGTGGGGCAGGACTTGAACCTCTCTGGATCTGGGAATCATGAATGTACAGCCTGCGACTCCTACGCAGTTTAAGCGTCTGCGTGAGAAGACAGTAACTCAGAGCAGATTTTGGCAGTTGCCCTTTGGACCCAGGTACCTAGCACCTCTTCAAGTCCCGCCAGATGCACCCTCTTTGGAAATGACCCACAGGCAATTTAAAAACTCACTGAGCTTTTTGCTGCTTTTTTGGTTAAAAGTACTGGGCTCCTGGGCCAGTAAGGACTGGGTCCTTTGATTCCACAAGGAAATCCTTAAGTATCATTTAACTGAACTTAAATTCTGACTGAGCCTTGTCAAAAGAGGAATATTAAAACCACAAGAATTAAAACCAGACATGGTCAGCTGGGAATCTTGCCTGTTTAAAATTAAAAAGTTTACAACAGCTTCTGCTAGTACACTAATCACTGAAGCCCCATCACATTTTTTTCTGTTTCATAATAATTTGTTTCTTTTATTGTCTGCTGCTGTGCAAAAGGCTACCTTGAGAGCAAACACAGTGCAAGTCAGCCAGTGTGTGATGGGTAAACACAGAAAATGACTATGTAAAAGAGCCACGCTTTTACACGCGCTTCCAATTATAACCTCTGATTATAGGCTGCCAAAGTTGGTGACCTCAATTCTGGTTTTAATTCTGGATTCACAAGCCCGATGGTTTCTGAGACCTACTCAGGAGCTGACTTTCCACTGGAGCCCGTAGCGCCCTTTGGCAATCTGATGTTTAGTTGGGGTGGCCCTGTATCAGGTGTCACGCAGGGCTATGCCTGCGAGAAGGGTTTGGGGCAGACTTCAGAATTTTAAGTCATTCCAATAAGGAACACTGAGGTCATCCACACTGCCAGAAAAGGGGGAAACATCTGAGAGACAATTTTGCTATCCATTCCTACACATTCACCGAGGCAGTCAAACTGTTGAAGAACGTTGTTTTCACTCCCTCTGCGGTCTCCACAGATGAAGCGCAAGCATCAGAAGAAACTTTAAAGTGCCAGCCAGGGAAGTGCCCTTTACCAGAGCCAGGAGCAGAGGGTACACTGCTCTGTTGTAACAAGAAAATAAAGCTGTTTGTTTGTAATTAGCTGCATCTTGGGCAGCAAGAATCAGTCTGAACTCTGAAGAAATAAAATTGGGAGGTCTTCCGTTCATTTTAGGCTCTGTGCATGCAGTTTTGCTTTCATTCAGTTGCCATTTCAGATCATTTTAATTCACCAGCAAGAACCTTAAAAGACAGACCAGTTTCACTGCAGCTTCTGGAGTTTCACCAAGGCAAGGGCTGGTGACTCTGCCTGTAACATCACTACACGCTGACTCACAACAGGCTCGCAGCCACTATGGAGGATACGACTGGAAACCTGGTGTTGTTTGTTACCAAAGACTGAGCCTTCTCTATAGTGATAAAAGATTTATCCTGCCCTGGAGACACATTTCAGAAAAAAAATGCCCATAATAATTGAGATATTACTTGTTGGGGGGGGGTGGGGGAGGTGGGGGTGTCATGAGTTAGCACCAGGAGAGATGCAATTACTCGCACCCAAGCTGAACAGTACTTTGTTACGTTCTGCTGAAGGTACCCTCCTACAGATTTAAAGAGCCTCATACACCAGCTCACACAGCTGAACCTGTGGCAGAATTTGTATTTAGCTCAGTGCACGTTTAGTTCCGTAAGACTCTCTTCTTTTCCTAGCATTTCTACATTTTAACTTTCTTTTTGCACCTGGTAAGAACCAGACTTGACTTTATAAAGCAATACCTAGTTGTAACAATTATTACAAGCTTCTTTTGCATTTTGTACATTTGCAGATTTTTTACTCTTAGCCAGGCAGCAAAAGACAATTTAATTAAATTTAAGGAGCAAAACATTTTCCACCTCAAGAGAGAAAGACTTATTGAAACTGGTTCATTTAAATTCTTACCTGGCACAAATCCACTGATTTGTTTCTTTGGTCCCTGAGAAAGCGATTGGTTAGATACGTCTGCATCCACTGCAAGAAGTGGTTGATCTCTGGCAGTGGCTTTCAGGGTGTTTTCTGCAGAGAAGTTTTCATCTGCGTTTTCTGTCAGTCCTACAGTCCTTTGCTGGGTAGTGCCAAGAGCCACATGAGTCACCGTCTTCCGGCCCGGGCTGACTACGTTAAACAGAAACAAAAATCATCATTTTTATAAAGAATTGAAGGGAATGGGAGTGTTCTGGTGGAAGACCCTCCAATATGGGCCTTGAGGCAAGCTAAACAAGCTCATCAGGTTCAGACATATGATGAAGCTGAGTTCCAGAGACGTAGCAAGTTAACAACTGCCCGCTGTCAGTTCTTAAGCAAGAGTATACACATGAACCCTAGAGTGAAATCCAGGAACTGAAACGTCAATAAAAGGATGGTTAGCCATTGTGTCAACGCACCTGCTGATGGTTTTTGTTCACTTGGCTGAGCATACATTGAGAATGACTGATGGAAGCAAACAGAGCGATGGTGAATCAGCTGGTTCCCCTACGTGCTCACATTTCCAGCGCTTCACAGTCTTGCAAGGTGCACAACTGCACCTTGAAGCATAATTCTGAGACACCCTTTCAGATCAAGACCAGGGTCCTTGTTTCCAGAATCACCATGCAAGTAAAGAACTGACCTTTTAAATGCTGAGAAGTCTAACAGAAAATCTGTCATTTGGGGACCCTGGACAGTTTTGATATGCTTGGAAGAAAGGGGAGTTAATTTCTGAGCATCTGCTCATATATCTGAGCATATGCGGACACGAACCCTTCCCACGTACGATTTCCAAGGAAAGGCTCTATGGTGGGCGCAAGCTGCATGCTCACAGGGAGAGAGGCCACAGAAGCGGCATCATTTCCCTGTGGTCATTCAGGCTGTGGTTACTTTCACAGTCTGCACGGGGGCCCGGTGCACTTACAGTTCTGGCAGAAAGCTTCATCCGATCCGTCAGGGCACTGTCTCACGCCATCGCAAGCAAACGTGATGTCAATGCAGCAGCCATCATCGCAGAGAAACTGGTAGCGAGAGCAAACCCCGACACAGGCTGTTGAGAAAGAATTCTCAAATTACCAAAATCCAAGCAGCAAATACTGAGTCAATGACTAAAAGCTGCATTGCCAAGGAAAAAGCAAAACCACACTATGTCAAGAAGGACTCCACGAACAAGGCAGAAAGTTGAAGAAAGGCCAGGCTCAGCTATATTGACACAGAAGCTAATATAGCTGATAGCTGTTCCTTGCACCCTCATCACTATTCTGGCAATCTCTTTACTTCAGGAATACTCAACCTGGAGGCCGTAGCACCTTACACTTTTTGCAGCACTCCTATAGCACTTCAAACTCTGCTGGCCTAAGCTTGAAAGACCCCATACAGTCCTGAAAATATATAAACGACATCTCTATGGTTGTAACTGCATTTCTCCAACACGTAATTCCTACTATATACCCATTCTGTATTTCTGACAATACATTATTTTACGTGCACACATATGGATTATATGGGATCTTTTATGGCATGTTTTTTGCCACCTCATTAAAATACTGAAAGAATGCTCATCATTTATGCCTATGAGCAATCCATTGACTCCAATACAGTACGTGTCAGAACAGGAGTGAGCGTGAAGTCTTACAAGTGACCTTCACCAGAAAGAACTGATTGCTGCCTGCTTTAATATTTAGACTCCCCTAGAAATGGAGAGTGTCCCTGGATGCTCCATTTTGCATACTCAGCTTTCCTGAAATCCATTCTGACCTTCTAATTATCAAGTGTTTACATCTGTGCTTTTGTCTTTCCAGCATCGATGTAGTTCATTGCTTTGTAAAGCACTGTCAAATTCAGTGTTTGGTTAATGTTGTAACAGCAAATCGATTTGCATAACCAAGTCACAGCCTTCGATTGCTATCCTGCCATGTACCAAAAAGATGAGCAATGCTAAGGAAAGTTCAGCAGGAACACAGGCGCCTGTTTAAAACCCTTAAAATCATACTCAGAAAATGCATCTCCTAAATTTCAGTACTAATAATAGTGCCGGTCTGACATGCATTAAGGCACCGCAGACTGGCTTAACCATAGCAGTAGCACTTGAATTGCAAATGGACTTGGGGAATTAGAAAAAAGGCAGCAAATCTTCTGTGTGCTCTACCCAAAAGGTACCACGGATACCCACAGCAGCAAGTAAACAAACCAGCAAACCTCTCTGGCTGCTTTAGCTGAATTCAACATTAATGAATACAACTCTGTCATCCATTACTGGAATACAGGGGTTACTAAACAGATTTGTAACTGTTTTTTTGTAATACCAATTTATTGGCACTGGGACTACCCTCTCATGTAGAGATACTGCACTGGTGCAGAGCAAAGTTTTCACCACTTCAGCTGAACACAGTGATGATGCTATTTAACCTTTACCTTGTGCCAGAGCAGCAGATCCATATTAGCAACTTGCTAATTACAATGTAATTAGAAGTTACTACATTAAAAAGCACAGAATTGGCAGCCACTGAAATGTAACTTCTTTTCTACTTTTGATGCTTTTTGCATGTTTCTTGAGCTCAGAGTTTTAAAATGATGGGTCAGTCCCAGCTTCAGCTTCCAGTAACATAAGGCTTCAATAACAACCATTACACTGAAAAGCTTAAATGCATGAAAACAAGAAACCATCCCATCTTTTAGACTACAGATGCAGGCCAATATTATTATTAGTCTGTGTATCACACCCACTATTAACTGCTTTTAACTGGGTCTTCACTATAGCACAAGCCTTGTCACCTTCCATGCACCATCTGACCTACACAACGGACTGTCAGGATGTGCCTCATACATATGGCAGCATTTCATTTTTCCAACCCTGCATGCTTATTTGCAATGCAAGGATGAGCCTTTAAATGCTTGGAAGTATTACTGCTCTAACAAAGAAGCCATGCTTGCTTGCTTCCTCACTTTGAAACAGCAATTTAAAACTGAAAGAGATGTCATTAAGTAATGAATACAGGCAAAAACCCCACTAGAAATGGAGAATAAGACTTCTGCCTCCATCGAGTCCCTTGCTCTGAATATCATCATACCCTGGGTGTCACACAGGCAACGGCTCCAGCCATTGTCTCACCTGCTGCAGAATGAACCATGGGCAGAACGGTCACAGAGATGTTGTCAGAGCTCTGCTGACCTGCGGTGTCTGTCACAGTTAGCTGGAAAATATACCCGCCTTCCTGGACGTGAGACAGTTTCAGTGTTCCTGGTTGTGGTACCTGGTAAAAGAGACACAGAGAAAAAAAACAGATTGGTATAAAGGATCTGTCCATCAACTTCAGGAACAGGGAGCTCATTTCCGGACATCGCTTTTCATGCAGATTAAATACTTAAGTCTAGCCAGCCCACTCAAGCACGTGTACCAACATGTAACATTTTGATCTTTCTTTTCACATCCATTTGTAAAAATAAACACATTCAGCATTTATGTACGGTTTTTCCCGGTACACTCAGTTACCTGGAGCTGTGGATCTTAACACTGAAGAATAAATGGAAACATACATTTAACTCACTTTTTCAGTAATTAGAAGTGTAGTTTTAGAGGGTATGCAGTAAAATATTAGAGTATTTTGCTCTCTGTTGACTTATCTGTAGACAATATGCATGTATCCACAGAAGTTACTTTTGCTATTTATTTATGATAAGGTGACTGATAGCATTGCTTTATTAATAAGACTGCCCACCTCTGCCCAGTATGACATTTGATGTAGTCACTTGCAACTTTTGCAAACTGCTGGACAGAATTTTTCCATGACCCACACTGAATTTCCGTGCCTTGTTCTGAACCAGAAATAAGTTCTTCTGTAGCGAGTGACCTAAACATTCGGTTTCAGAAGGTCATGCAATACAAATACAGAAAGAACTTAAATTAGATTAGATAATTAAGAAATTAATAAAACAACTTATTTTATGATAATTTAAAATAGGTGTCAAAATGGCATTACTAGTACATTGGTAAATTAGAAGTAAGTTTGTATAAAATGAGTGTTATATTTGTAAATGCTAAACTTTTTTTAACCTTGTGACAATTACCAGTCACAAATGACTCCAGCTGTCTGAGAATTCAGTTACATATACTTCAGTAACTACAAAAAAGTGCTGTAGCTTTTTTGGACATGTAGTGCATTTTTACAAATGATATTTTTATAAGTAATTGAAAGGTACGTTACAATAATCTGTGATTATCTTTAACATTCAAAAAAAAATCAATAAAGATCTTTGGCTTGCTTATTTAAAGTTTCTTTTCGTGCCTAAAAGAGAACAGGAATTTTCAATAAATACGGTAATAGAGTCCTAGACCTAGCTTTATAGCAGGGTGTATTGACAAACACATTTTGCTCTTCTCATAAGTGCATTTCCTAACTGAAATTTCTTTCCTTTTCTATTCACACGAATGCACTCGGTTATCTGATTATGCTGTTAATTACCTCCTGATGGAGTATATGACCCCTTAGAATTTTATTCTTTAGCATATTACAGAAATAAATTTGCTCTAAAAACCACATGCTGCTGTTCACCATAACTAATGTCAGAGCAAATACGGTATTTAAAACTCTAAAGCCATGGAGTCCAACTCTCCTCTCAGTGCAGAGCCAGAGGAACGCCACTGACTTTCAAATACACCGCCATTCCTCCTGGCAGCCTCTGTGCTTTCCTTTTGGTCTCCATCCTGCCCTGAAGAATGCCCGACTGCACCTGCTTTCTTACAAACTCTGGCTCAAACCGGACAGTAAATTTCAAGACAATGAGCATTTTGAAAAAAAACAACCCATAACTGCCCCCACGTGTCACAGAGCTGCACAGCTACAGCATGTGTAACAACCTCAGAAGCAAATTACATAAGAGGCAATAACCAGCCATAACAGAAAAAAAATTTTCCACTGGCTTCCTTCTACAATGCGATAAGATCTCTTTATAGCAGTCCTTTCCCCTCCTCTGCCTTCTATTTATTCATTGGTACATAAGTGCAGTGCAACAGCTGCCTTTTATCTTATTTAAACACAGTCCCATTCTCCCTTGTAGCTATGGATTCATATATAATTTTCTAAGAATAAATGACACGAAATCCAGCAACTAAAGCACTAAAGACAGCAACTGAAGATGGTACAAAAAAAATCACAAGTACAAACATGAACTTTAAATTTTTTTATTAACTTCCAATTTTTTTCTTACTGTAGATATACTACTACACCACGGATTAATTTAAAGAGTATTTAATCGCTATTTAAAGAAAATAATGCTGCAAAGGGTCAGATTAACAACTCTTGATAATAAAATGTTCATTTCATCCAGATGGTATCTAGCAACTATTAGAGCTTCATTAAAGTCTTTTCTATGTATTATGCTGTTCACACTCCTTACCAAAGCCTTCTGGCCTTTTAATTTTCAAGCCAATAAAATAATAAATGAAGATAAACAAACTCGCAGTGGTCTTTGACATGACAGTTTCAAGCTGCAATACACCCTCAAGTCATTCAGAACCGGCTGACTGCAGTCACCCTTCCAAAGGTGTGGATCTTGCAGTAGAAGATAGAACTTTCAAAAGCATGCAGCCTTGGCTTAGCTAACACTTTTGAACACCCCTGCTGTGTTTTCAGCGAGGAATATGTTTATAAAAAGTTACTTGTGCATAAATTTCAGTAACCATTCACCAGAGAAACCCAATTGTCTTCTTAGGGTTCACCCAGCAGCATGTTTCCTAACTGTGACATGGCGATCTTCAATTACGCACACACTACCTACGCTGCCCTCCGGGAGACTAAGGAATAACCAATTGCTCTGTTGGCTTTTTCCATGGATGACAACTATAGGTTTCAATGCATTTAGCTAGCTCTTTGTGTTAGGCAAATGTCTGGTTTGTTCCATCATTACACATCTTCAGTAACTTTGCTGATATTGGTATTCTGTCTTTGGTATTACCGATCTGAACAGACACAAGCAGCAACTGTCAGGTACTGCTCATGGTGGCACTGGCACACATGGCCTCTCGGGTTCTGGACTGTTCCTGTTGTTGATCCTGGCCTGCTTAAACTCTTCCTACCCATTGGCAGCATCTCAACAACAGTAAGGTCTATGGCCCACACCCTCTCCCCTTTACACGTTCCTCCCACTCTAGGTGGAGTTCCCAGCATGTCCTGAATATTTAAGTTGAAATCCAATTGCAGCAGAAATTGCATGGATGTAATAAAATAGCATCCCAAGGTATCTGATAAGGTCTACATCACACATTTCTTTGCAGTTTCTCGATAAGCATCAACAGAAGACTGTTGGTGGGAATACCTTATTATTTTCAGTAACTGAGCTACTGAGGTATCTCTAACCTGGATCACAGAAGCTGAAAACCAAGTGCAGTGAGCACAAACAATGGTAAAAGAAAAGAAGAGCTGAAATACAGTAGAGTATTAGCATCTACTTGTGTGCTATTGGCTGTCTCATGCCATCCTGGAGACAGACAAACTGCATAAAACTCTAGAAATAATCCCTGGAACAACCTCCCCAGGGACACAGTAGTCTCCATCGCCAGAGGTTTTCAAGATGTGACTGGACAGGGCACTAGATAATCTCATCTAGGCTCCCTCACTCACAAAAGGTTGGACCAGACGATCTTGCGAGATCCCTTCCAACCTGGCCTGCTCCATGGTCCTATGAAATAAATGCTCACGTTGTACAGTCATCCTAATGTTGGTGCCTGGTAGCCGTATCCATTTGAATGCATCTCGTGTTTTAGCTCTACGTTTAAAACCGCTATAACTAACACAACAACCTGCGAAAGACTGGCCATGTGTGAGACTGCACGTGTACCTTCATTTCCACCGACGAGTCACCTTGCACCAACAACCACTCGTACTGCACAATTCCACGGTCGTCTGAGCTTCCTCGGCCATCCAAGAGCACCCAGTCGACAGGTGACTGCAGCACAACATCTTGTCCCGCCTTGCACCGTGGAGGCTCGTCGTATTCTTCTTCTTCTTCAATTAAAAAAAGAGAAGTTCAGTTATTTATCAGGGGAAAATGAGTGATTATTTATATAAAACGTATTTTTTCTTGGTCAAGGTATTGATTCACTGCTGTGCAACTCCGTGAAAGGTAGGACATGTTCATTAGTGCACATTTTGTTAAGTGAATCTACTTAAATTTTAGGTAACCGTTCCATCCTCAGCAATGTCTTCAGGAAATAACTGCTACATGAGAAGCACATCGCATAGAAAACCTCTCCACGTGCATGGACGTTTCACTAATATACCAAACAGGTTTGTTAGCATCAGTGTAGATTTTTAATCTGAACGTATGTAATATGAATTACATACGTATTCACATGGCAGTTACTGCACACCGTTTATAGCACTCCATATAACTTAATAAGCTTTTAGTCTCTTTTTATAATACATCATTACAGGAGTGAAAGACTTCTTTAACATAAGCTGGCATCCTGGTGAAGCAGTGCACATGACGATCAAAAATCATAAGAAATGCTGACTGATTTTAAGTGCCTAATTTAAGACATTCAAAGCTTGATTTTCAGACTGTTTAGCATTTGTAGCATTTTGCTATATTCAAAGTACAATTCTTATTGATTAAAAATGCAAGTACTAAGTACTTTTTCCAATGAGACCCCAAGTTTTTCAGGTTAGACTCACAAGACCCGTGGTACGTTACGCAACACAGCCTCTGAGAAGCGGTCACTTGCTCTGCAACCTTCAGGCAGCGCAGGGAAGAAAGAGGGATAAAATCTACTTCTACAAGCCAGCATTTGACAGCTTTAGCCACAAGACTGTATCGTTCTGCAGTCCCCCGCTCAACTTGCATTCCTTCTCTGGGCATGGGATGTTCCCGGCACCCCGAAGCGCCAGAGTGCTCTCTGCTCTTCAACCTCTGCAAAGGATACCCTGGAAAGGATATTGATTTTCAGCTCAGACAAGCATCTACTGCACGCAAGGCTGTAGCTTCACTCGGCGCGGGCAGAGCTGCGCGAGGAAAGCAGAGGCGCTCCCCCATCGGCGCAGGGATTTGCCCTTGCATGTGCTCCTCTCCAGTTTCAAGAACTTGCTCGAAGGCACAGAGCTCATCAGAGCAGTGGGACAATTTTTTATCGCTGACTGAACAGCAAACTTCTTATTTCTTCTTTTTCTCAGAAGCAGGTAAGGCATGGAAAATTTCGAGGCAAATGCCAGGGAAACGTACAAATAACTGAAAATAGGGCCTAATAATAGAAAGTATGAAACAGTTCTTGCTCACCCAGCTGGCACAGGAAGCTTTGCCTAATTTGTATACACTCCTTCTCAAAACCAACTTTGTTTAGAAACCAACACTTAGGTGCCAAAAAAAACCCCTCATTGTTAATAAACACCATCATTATGGTGCCATAAGGATATTCTCTTCCCGGACTAACTTTANACTCCAGCAGCCTGAGCTGCGATGGCAGAACCNCTTCACGCTGAGGCAGGTCACAGAAATCCNTGACAGCTCTTTGCTACAGACNAGTGAGGGACCACACTNAGGCCTCCGGTCCCAAAGGATGGAGGCACCATGCCTTTGCTTGTAAGCTACCACAACATCTTCAGAATGGTAAATCAATGGCAAATCAGCTCGTCTTTTGCTCTAGTAAAGAAAAAACTGGCCCGAGAGAGACATCTGGCATGGGAGCAGACAGCCCATTGAGCTAAAGACTCTTTTTCCATAGCAAAGTTTTAAGCAACGGAATACATTACCCTCAGTAAGTGGAACACGTCCAGACCTGGGGAATACAAGGTTCTAACAAGTCAGCATAAAAAACCAAGGAGGCATACTCAGGAGCCACTTACAACCACTGCTTACGGGAGTAAAGGACTATCAGCCGCAGGTCAGCAGAAAAATCAAGCTCAGAAAGCATCTGTTAACATCTAACTTTTATTTAGGTTGAACATAAGTGAGCAGTATGAAACTGATGTACCAGATCAACCCCCTAAGATGCTGGAGCTGGCTGCTTTCTCGAAAAGGGGCCGCCAACTTCACGAGAAACACTTTTTTCTTAGGGGGGGACATGACAGGCGTAATTGATTCTGCTTCCTCCACCCTTTATACAGACTTGGCCTGCCAATAATGGAGCTGCCAGTTACCTGTCTGAATGAAGGCTTTGTTATAAAAGGTTATTTCACTGCCGATTCCTGAATGTCTTTGATATCAGTTTACCTTAACGCTGAATGAATACCGTTGCCCATCACCAGTGAGCAGCACAGAAGGAAAAGTCAGACGTTGCTGCTGAGGCACTCCAGCCCTCTTTCTTCCCTCGTCAGAAATTTAAAAATCTGCCTAACACAGGCAAACCCAACTACCTCTTCTTTCAGTACAGGCACATGGGGTTTCATTGTTTCCACAACACAAACTGCCTGGAAGTGCAAAGTAAATCCACAGCCAAACCAGCACAAACCGGGTGCAAAGGGAAGGACTCGGATTTACACTGGAATGTTCAGTCTCAAAAATTCATGCCACCGCTGACTGTTCTGGAAGCACACAGAGATAGACTTGATCTGAAGAATACTTATCTGTCTTTAATTGCTCCAAGAGTTAAATAAGCAATCGGGTTTGGTTTACTGAAGAAAGATCCTTCACATAAATGAAACAACAATGCCCTAGAGATCACTGTACAGTAACATTCAGAAATGTTTTGGAATTACGAGGACACCATGTTTATGGATAAATGTTGGTTTGTGATTATCAAAAAGAAATCAGCAGAAGACTCAACACCACAGTACTCCAAAAAAAAACCCCAAAAAGAACAGGTAAAATGTGATCCCTTCATGAAAGAAAATCTTGAAATGAAAAGCTCTTTCCTAAATTTCCTAAATTCAGTCACGGGGTGATATAAGGGAGAAGAGAAATCCCTTCATCTTCCTGTAATGATGCACTGTTGTCCAGATTCATTTTTCAATGCAATTCAAGAATGCAGTGGTAACATAACACCAGACAGCAAAAGAATCCAATCTTAATTTTATCTCTCCTGGTCTATGTCACGGCTGACAGATGTTTGAATAAAAGTTCATTCTCTTTCGTGGCTCTGCTGCAGTGCCAGTGTAATTGCATTAAGAAGCGATAAACCCCTGTTTCCGATACCACCATCACCCGCAAGGCAGGCTTCTAAATAAACCCAACAGGACACAGAGTAATTTGCAGATTAGGAACCGAAATCGCTGCAAGCCCAGTGCTGATAGCCATGAAAGCTGCCAAAACGGCAAGGCATTCAAGAATTCCAGAATTCAAGAACTCAAAGAACTCAAGAAATTCCAGATTTCTAATAGCTGGAGTATCATTTGAACACTAGTATTATTTACATTGTGCCATAACTTCACTCAACATTAGGGCCAGGTTTTAATGGAATTAAGGCAGTTCAAAATTATGAAGGACATTTGAAGATATTTTCACAGGTTTTCAAAGCAGCCTAATTCTCTGTGACTTGCATGTAAAATCTAGTCTGAAGCCTTCTATCTCGCAAGTGTATACAGGGTTATAAAACACAATTATCCAAGAGCTGCTACACAAATGATACTGTGGAACTAACACTTTCCCTGCTGCAAATGCCAAAATCATACCTTGGCTTTTTCTGGTACCTTAACCTTGCCTCATCTTTCCTGCTGTAAGTTCCTCGCTATAGCTCTCTAGTTTACCTGGCCATGCACTTTGCAAAAAACATTTAGGAATCGTAACTCCTCTAAAAACCGAGCCCCTGCCCTCCCTTATATCCAGGGGATTGCCACTGGCATTCTCACGGCAGGGGCAGGAGCGGGCAGAGGATCACGCCTGAGGTCTCCCCTGCCAAGGGAGGGTAACAGCAGGTGCCGCCTGGACACAGAGCTTTCACTCACACCACCGCCAGGTCTTCTTCGCGCTGCACGCAGTGACTGATCTACTTCAGCTGAGATACATCGCCGAAGGTGAAGAAGAGGAAAGTATTGTCATCGGGAGGTAACGAAATTAAGGGAAAATGAACTAAGACGCAACCGCTTAACAACAGGTGGTGAGTACGTTCTTTGGCTCAGATGCTAGGAAACGGACTCCAGACTGAGAAACCCAGGCTTGTCTTCATCTACGGCTGCTTGCTCCGGATGATGCTGTTCCTACACCCGCGTCGGGGCTGAACAAACCGCCGCCTCCGACCCGGCCCAGACCCCGGGGGCGGTTCGTGGGGTCTCCGCGCTGCTGCCCCCGGGCTACCCGCGAGGGACCCTTCCCTCCCTCAGCCCAGCTCTCAGCCCCTTGGGCAGGAGAAACTCCGCATCCCGTGAGTGAGAAACCCGCTCAGGCGGCAGCGCTCGCACGGCAGCCCCGGGAAGCAGGGCACCGCTGCTCCCAGGCCACCCCGCCACCGGGTTCTGGCGCAGCTGGCACCGGGGGCACCCGTCTGGTCCCCCCGGGGCTGCGTTTACCCCGCCGGCCGGCTCCCGGTGCCAGGGCCGGGCTTTG
>Ga0065711_1028455_pt1 | contig 41119 bp, 24 predicted proteins | sample Hoacrofraction12_FD_59098 | JGI IMG/M metagenome (GOLD analysis project Ga0065711, IMG submission 59098) | Hoatzin crop microbial communities from Cojedes, Venezuela - Epithelial fraction 12 v2 (version 2) | ecosystem: Host-associated > Birds > Digestive system > Esophagus > Crop | place...
GGGGGGGGGGGGCTCTCCAAACTTTCTAACATGAAAAGGGCTAGTGTTCAGTGTTTACAGTATGGTTAGCCTTTACTTGCTATTCTAAGACTTTCTTTCTAAATACAATAATTGCAATGAGTATTGGCTCCTCAGTTATATCTGAATTCTATAATTTATTCTTTGGCTCTGTTTAAAGAGCTGTGTATACAAGATTCTTGTAATAAAAATGTGCTAGAGCAGAAGTGTGTACCTTTGGAAATTTTGGAGTCTTTTTCCCTCATTTAAACTGACTCATTCCCTCTTGTCCCCAAACCCACTTATTTACAAGTAGATTCCCGGCTGGGTGATAACATAACAGATTCTCTTTTAGCCCAAGTCTTTACGGTTCACTGTTACAGCAAAAGGAATCTCCATAATCTACAGCTAAGTGCATGCCAAGTTGCTGTTTGTCTCTCTAGTCTCTTCTGTAAAATCATCAGGTTCCACAGCTGGCTGGGATGAAGATCAGCCTCTAGCCAGGCAGCAGTTGTTCTAAGCAGCAGTTAAAATGCCAAACTGCAATACTCATTTGGACATGTTCACGTATCTTTCCGCATGGCCCCACTGCAGGCCTGAATTCACCACGTAACCTACCTTTCCCCATCATCTTCACCAATTCTCAGGGGCTTCTTGTAACAGCAAGGCAAAGTATTTTTTCCATACTTTATAGATTCAAAACCTCCACCAAATTACACATAGAAATGCACCTCTCCTTCAGACCCCTCTGCATTAATGGAATAATGCGTAATTCTCTGCACTAATAAAAGCCTCCCATCTCCTTACTGTAGTAGCGCACATATAAATACACAGTGAAATCCACTTTCCGTAACAGTGAGAAGCCTTCTGCGCTCCTCGGGGATGGCACCAGCACCCTCTGCTGTCACGCAGCCGCAGGGAAGTCAACTGGAACCCCAGTCGCTGTACTGTGTGCCCGGAACTTCAGCAACCTCTTTCCAGAGCCTCCACTGAAGATCCTGAGCTGTAAAACCTCACAATGACATTCTGCAATGAACTCGGCACCTCAAGACAGCTTATGTTCAAAGACAGTGACTGTGTCTAGAAATAATCACCCAAAATATTAGTTACTTGCTAGAAAGCTACACTAGGATGACAGGAAATCAAAGCCATGTTAACAGAGCTATAAAGTTCTATAAATGCATCAATAAATGACAGATATTTCAATGTTTGTCTCAAATCCCATCTTCTAAACTCTTGTGATTACATCTGGGTTTTTTCTCTATATGCATTTAAGATCTTTGTCGGTGACATGGACAGTGGGATTGAGTGCACCCTCAGCAAGTTTGCCGATGACACCAAGCTGGGTGGTGTGGTCGACATGCTGGAGGGAAGGGATGCCATCCAGAGGGACCTGGACAGGCTTGAGAGGCAGGCCTTTGCCAACCTCATGACATTCAACAAGGCCAAGTGCAAGGTCCTTCACCTGGGTTGGGGCAATCCCAAACACAAATATAGCCTGGATGGAGAATGGATTGCGAGCAGCCCTGAGGAGAAACACGTGGGAGTGCTGGTTGACAAGAAGCTCAACACCCGGCAATGTGCGCTCACAGCCCAGAAGGCCAACCGTACCCTGGGCTGCATCCCCAGCAGCATGGCCACCAGGGCGAGGGAGGGGATTCTGCCCCTCTGCTCCACTCTGCTGAGGACCCATCTGGAGTCCTGTGTCCAACTCTGGAGGCCTCAGCACAGGAGAGACATGGAGCTGTTTGAGCGGGGCCAGAGGAGGCCACAAAAATGATCCGAGGGCTGGAACCCCTCTGCTGTGAAGAGAGGCCAAGAGAGTTGGGGTTGCTCAGCCTGGAGAAGAGAAGGCTCCAGGAGAACATTATTGGGGCCTTCCAGTACCTGAAAGGGCCTACAAGAAAGCTGGAGAGGGACTTTTTACAAGGGCCTACAGGGACAGGACAAGGGGTAATGGCTTTAAACTAAAAGAGGGGAGAATTAGATTAGATATAAGGAAGAAATTCTTTACTCTGAGGGTGGTAAGGCACTGGCACAGGTTGCCCAGAGAAGCTGTGGATGCCCCCTCCCTGGCAGGGCTCAGGGCCAGGTTGGATGGAGCTCTGAGCAACCTGGTCTGGTGGAAGATGTCCCTGCTCATGGCAGGGGGCTTCAAACTAGTTGGTCTTTAAGGTCCCTTCCAACCCAAACCATTCGATGATTCTATGCTTTTTGTTCTCTTGGCTGCAGAGAGAAACTTGAAAACATCAATTTCAGAAATTGAGAAGGCAAGTAAATTTCAAATATAACATCACATGATTCTCATGTGGTTTTCTTCCTTTTTAAAGCAACTCCAAAATGTCTTACAGCAGCTGGCTAGCAATACCAAAACTCATTCAAATGAGTCAAAGGGTTCCTGTGACCACAAGTGCTAGCTTTCAAGCCAGCCCTGTACTGAAGGAGCAATAACTCCAGAACAAAAGGAGAGCCATCAGCTCTCTGGTGATGTTTTAAATTTAATCTAATTTTAGATTTAGAAAAGTTCATTAGTCTGAGCAGCTGCGTTGATCAGTCCTAGGCCGCACAAAATAATCCCAAAACAAGATCTACGCAGTATATCCATATATAGAGTCTATATTGACCAAAGACCTCTCTATTTTTTCCTTAATGAATGAGGGCCATGAGTCACTCTTCTTTACCCAGGACTTGTATCATCATCACTGGCAACAGCATTTAATTGTAAACCAAATATGGGAATGGAATACAAAAGGGGTTCCTTTAAGACAAGGATTACAAAAACATATATACATACCAAAACATAAAAGACAAAAATAATATTAAGGTCAAAAGAAAACATAGAGAAAGAGAGATTATAGTATCATTTGCAGTACTTTGGGTGAAGGATCACAATCCACACTAATAAAAGAAGAGAGTTTGCTGAATGTAAAAATGCACATATTTTACACAGGGTCAGTAAGCTTGTGATGGGCTGGCAGCTGTACAAAACTTCAGGAATCAAAGCTGACTGTGTTCATTTACATTACACTCAAAAGTTTCAGAGAAATACAAATGTTTCAGTTCTTTGTAAGACAAGATACACTTCCTAAAATAGAGAAAAACAAGTAGTAAAATGGGCATGGATTACCAAGCCCATGTGAAACTCTTTCTGGTGTTAGTACAAAATAAACAGTGTCTATAGCCTCAGTGAGCCTACTTGGGTGAGTAAGTTTTCACCTATATTAAAAAAAAAAAAAAAGAAATCACAGTCTAGCTCCTAATTAATACTGTTTTCAAATTGCAAGAGCTACATATTAAATTCAGGCCAAGACTGGAAGATTAAAGTCTTGACGGAGCTGACTTGAAACCAAATTTTTTGTCTTGCAGTTAATCCTATCAATCGATAACATTTTCCTTAAAAATACCTACCAATTTTCCAGCTAAAATCTATCCATCAGCCAAATCAGCATTCACATTTTGCACTGACTGTCAACATAAGCTACATAAATGTGCAATGCTGCAAATAAATGAAAAGGACCAGTAAGCGCCACTGCCACTTAAGCCACTAACATCATTTCACAAAGCTGCTTTTTCAGATGTCTGCTTCCTTCAAAGTCAATAGCAAAATTTCTGTCAACTTAAGTGACTGCAAGGCCAGGCCCTGAGAGAAGAATCCCTTCCCAGCTGCACAGTCTTAGACTGATGTGGAGTTACTGGTTAAAGACTGATGAGGCAAGGTGCAAAGCAGATGCTCCTTTTATCACTAATACTAAATACACCTGACTCAATACATATCCACATGATCACGGAGAATAGAGTGGCATTTGTTGAAAACAAGATGCCACTTTCTAGGTAGCAAATAGTTCCCATCCCCAAAACACTCTTTAAGAGAGACAACTGGCTGAGGAATCTCACAAAAAATATATCACTATTGGCCGCAATTAAATGAAGGACTTTGTTTTTGTAGAATGGCCAAATTATCCCAGGTTTCCAAAGGTGTAACCAAAAGCAGAGTATGTGCTAGAGTGTGTTGGTTTTCTAGTGCATGGGAGAGAACCGAAGGTGTGTAGCTCTGGGCCATTCCAGCAGGCATCAATGAGCAAAGCACAAGACCTACAGCTTTGTGACTTCAAACCATCCAAAAGTCAGAATCACTCCAACTCACAATGCTGTTTAGATCCTATAGCTATCAGAAAACAGATCCATTAACGACCAGAAGCAAAGTTAGACTGCCCATCCCAGAGCATTAGAGAAAGAAGTGTGATGACGTCAATGCCGATGAGTCATGATGTGTCAGTGCCCAGCATTATATCTATTTTATAGCATACATTAATTTCTTAGCCAAAGCCACATTGCATAAAACACTGTATAGTCTGCGGAAACTTTAAAAACATATTTTGCAAGGGAAATATTTCAAAAGCCCGAAGCATATCTTCTTAGAACGTCACCATCAGGTGTGTAAGGATATAACAAATTGATCGAATTTTCCTAGTATTTGGTAGCAGGAAATGCTCAGCTTCCTAATACTTCAAATAAAGCCTGCAATGGCATGTCTTCATTGCGTATTTACATACAACAGTCTAATCAAAAGTTTTAAGGCTCTTATTTCTCAAAAAAACAGTCACAGTAAAGAAGTGATTCAATGGAGTTAACGCAGCTATTGGCAATACAAAGAAGGATGCTCATATCATTTGCTATTGTACAATCTGGGGCATTTCACTCCATGCTTTGGCTTTCTTCTTGGCCAGGGATAGCCACGGTGGTTCAGCAGGGCTGCATGGTGTCATTGGCAAGTTAGAGGAGATTCTTGCTTCCTTTTCAACAGCAGGAATCACAGATGCTTCCTGAGCAATAGGTCCAACTTTACCTGCCAACAAGAAGATATCCATCACTCATCAGAAGGCTCTAGAGTTAAAAACTCAGTTTCTGCCAATAATATTTCCCTCTCTCTAAAGCAATTGTTTTATAGCTCAGAATGTTTTTGACTCAAAAAATGAGTCAGAGGAATTGTTAAACAAGGTATCGCTAATACTATCTGGTCCAGCTACAAGAAGGACTAGCTATTGCAATGGAAAAATCGATACTAAGATGTTAGTGAATAATCTGACCGTAAAAGAATCTTCTCCTCAGTCCCAATAGCAAGTGTCTAAGCCCTGACAAATGAAGTTCTTAAAATTCTTCAAGCATGTGGATATTATAGCCCCAGGTATTTTTATAATTCATATTCTTGGCTAACTCGTTTCTTAATATTTTTGAACTCTTAATTTCCATGACAGTGCACAGCAAGGAGATCCACAGGCTTATTCTGCTCTGTGAATGCAAGAAAATCTAGGAATAAGACTCCTGAGTATGCAGGAAAACGGAAACAACATATCTGCAGGGCAAGGATCACCCCAGGCTTACTGTGGGGTTGAAAGTAACCGGTATATGTTTTTTAACACAGAGAAGCCTTAAGGGTATTTTTTCAGTCTTCACTGCCAGCATAAATATTACTCCAGCAATACTATTAAATACTAGGCAGGGATCAAACTAGTGCTTGATGTTCTTGGACTTGTAAGCCAAGAAGGTGGAATTCTGGTGGGGCTAGGCGTTCCTCTTCATGCAGCCTAACATAAGCCTGTCATCCTCGCAGAGGACAGAGGAATACAGATAACACTCCTTGTATGGCTTTGAGTTACTATTTAGAAAAAGCCTCCTCCATCCATCTTGTTTGAAAATTTTCAAGATTAATGTCTTCAGATCAATAGACTGGAACAGTGCTTTACAGAATGCAGCTCTGAACAGATGAAGCTCTCATTGCTCACAACATTGTTCACAAGTGTTTCAACATTGTGCTCTCTCTGTCCATTTCAACCCAGGCAGTACCTCATTTCTGTAAGTCAAACTGAGAAAATTCAAACTTTTTTCTCATATTTGATTAGTCTGTGTGTGGCATGTGGCAGGCATGATGAGGCTGCTGTGCTTCAGCACAAGAACAGAGGCCACATGGGGACTTAAGCAATGTTAAGTACAAGAAGCTTGATTGTGCTTGCAATGAGATCAATGGAAAATGTCCATCAACTCCATCAGTCACACTCCTGAGCAAAGGCAAAGAACCTTCCTATCTCCACTCAGGAGGTCTCTGGTCTTTTAAAAATCCTGGCTCATTGGTAGTTCTTGCAGGAGGCAAGCTGTTCTTAGGAATACTGGAGGAAGTACACTACCCATTAACAACAGGCTGCAGCTCTACATACACAGCAAATTTTTCAGAGGTATCTACAGTGATGTAGGAATTTAAGTGCTACTGAAATTTTGATTCTGGAAATGAATTTTCACATTTTGGGAAGACTTCCTTCTTTGTAATAAGCAAAAGCGAGTCTAAGGCCCTTTGCATGCTCTCAACATCACAAGGTAAAACAAGACCCAAAAACGGTGGCTCTTGCCTGTTTGAGGGAAGATGGGCTTTGGGAGAAACCTCACCATGCTTAGGATGAAGTAGGAGAGAGAAGAGACAAGATAAATGTTGGTCGACGACCTGCTGGAAAAGAGCCAGCAGTGTGCCCAGGTGGCCAAGAAGGCCAACAGCATCCTGGCTTCTATCAGGAATGGTGTGGCCAGCAGGAGTAGGGAGGTGATCGTCCCCTTGTACTCGGCACTGGTGAGGCCGCACCTCGAGTATTGTGTTCAGTTTCGGGCCCCTCATGACAAAAAAGACATTAAGGTGCTGGAATATGTCCAAAGAAGGGCAACAAAGCTGGTGAAGGGTGTGGAAAACAAGTCTTACGAGGAGTGGCTGAGGGAACCTGAAGGGAGGTTGTAGTGAGGTGGGTGTCAGTCTCTTCTCCCCAGTAACAGGCAATAGGACAAGAGAAAACAGCCTCAAGCTGTGTCAGGGGAGGTTTAGATTGGACATTAGGAAAAATTTCTTCAACAAAATGGTTGCCAAGCATTGGAACAGGCTTCCAGGGAAGTGGTTGAGTCACCATCCCTGGAGGTGTTTAAAAGACGTGTGGATGTGGTGTTTAGGGACATGGTTTAGTGGTGGACTTGGCAGTGTTAGGTTAATGGTTGGACTCAATGATTTCAGGGTCTGTTTCAACCTAAACGATTCTATGATTCTAAGCAATCTTCCCTTGGTTATGATGGGCTGCCACACAGCAGTAACAAAACGGTCACACTCAGTAAAGTAAGGATCTAATTTCTCGTAATTCTCTCCCAAAGTTGACCTTGAGCTGTCCTGGCTCTTGCTGTTGTGTGCAAGATGTAGGCATTGAACAGAAAACTGCTAACAGTTAACATCAGCCAAAAACCATGATCCAAATTAATAACTCCTCTGGATATTAAATCTACATCCTTTCCACCACCAGCACCTTCAACCAGACAAATTGCTGACTGTGCTAATGGGAACCAAATCAGAGGAGAGTTTACACGTGGTATTTCCAATTTCCTACTCATGTGCTGACAGTGCTGAACATTTCCTAAACAACAGGGCATGGTTTTCTGACCAGTAGAGGAGCAGTGTTCTCCTTAAACATCAACATTAGTCAGAGCTGTTTGAGGTATTCAAGGAGTGGAAGACTAGTATATGCCTACAAGTGCTGTCCCTGCAAGGGAGGAAACAGTCATTGGATGTCAGGAAACTGGGCCAATTCTTGGGAAGAGGTGATGCAGAAAAACTTGTAATTCTGCTGCAAGGACCACAAGTGGTGTAAGTTCTAGTAAACGAGTAGCTGAGTACTTTGTGGAGTTCCGAATCTCGACTCAAGGCTGCTGGGTTTCCAGCGCTTACATGATTCAACATACAGAAATCCAGTCTGTTTGTGCCAGCCTTTCAAAAGATGACCTTCTAATCTGAGAAAAATCTTGGTCTGTTTACATTTCATCTCTCACTTTGCACCTAAAAACATAAGATTAAACTGTCCTGCAACAGAATCCCTTTTAAAAACTTTAGTATTTTAATCACACACACAGAGTTAGGCTGGAAACTGATATCAGAGCCTCCGTGTTGGTGCACATCCTCAGCTGGTCAGCTACCTGTATTAATGGAGAAAGCTTATTTTATAGGACCTGTAGATTAAAAAATGGGTAACAGCTCTATAAACAACTACTATAGGGAGCAGGCACAGAGGTACCCCCTACTATCTCTAACACAACAATTCTGGATGCTGGTGGATTACAGGGGGAAAGTGGCCAGGTGCACGGGCTCTCTCTAGACAGCATCTCTTACTGACAGTGTCAGCAACAGGAACCTGGAATGGAAAAGTCACTGCTCTGACGCAGTGGGGCATTTCTTACCTTCTTAGGCAGTATCTGAAATCAATAGCTTTCAGCTAGCATAATATGCTTTTACAGCTGAAGAACTGGCTTATCTATATCTAGGCTGGAGCGTGTCTCTGAGGTTTGGCACCACACTGAGCAAGCAGGGAGGGATAAGCTGAAGCCCAGCAGCAGCCTTGGAAGAGGTATGTGAGTCACGATGTCTGAGTCACACTCTTCCCCTACATCTTTCTTAGAGAGAACAACAGCTAAGAGGGCAGGAGAGGGGCCATCAAGTCTGTGCATTCACCTGAGGGTGGAACTGACTCTACCTAAATTATTCTTGATACATGGTTATCTATTAAACACATCCAGCAATGGAAACTGCACACACTCTGTAAGCAACCTATGCTATTCCACTCTTTACCACTCTTATTGTTAGAAAGTATTTCTTAATGTCTAAGCTAAACCTCCCCTGGTGCATTTTAAGCTCATAAAGGGCGTAAAGACTAGTCTTGTCCTCTGCAGCAAATTAAGTTGTCTTCTCTAGACTAAACAACTCCACTCCCATCAGTATTTCCTGGCTGACTGGAGGTCCAGAAGACCTGACCTTTTTTGCTGCTCTCTTCTGGACACTCTCCAACTTCAACTGCTATTGTTTAGTACTGACCTTTGCCAATTATAAATCACTATACTGTTTATGTGCCATTCCATGAACTGGCAGTGGAGAGAAAAGTTCCTCACTTGTTTTCTTTGCTGAGCAAGCCAATACATTGACTTATATGCAAACTATAGTCTGAACAGACCTTATACATAGAAGTGTGCTGATTATCAAAAAAGTAGCTATCTCCCCCCATTACCTGCCACCCAATCCACTTACTGGTGTAAACTGTCACCCCTATGTAAAGATGTAAAGAGAGAGAATACCTGCTGCAGCAGACACACTGGTCTTCATTTGTGTTTTCTTGTCCTGAGAGCTCAAGCTGGAAGGCATATTCTTCTTCAGTATGTTCTCACTAGCACAGATCCCTTGCTACAACAGGAGGACAGAAGAAAAGAATACAACTAAGAAACCCGCCAGGCACTGGCACTTGTAAGGCTCACCCTGGCAACATCTCTAAACCTGACTGTGGAAAGGCAGCAAAAGCCAGACAAGGACGGTTGGTTGGACACACCCTGTGGGAGGGAGCGAGGAGGCAAGAAGGAAGACAGCTGCTACAAATACAGGGTTACTTCACATGCAGGCAAGTTATCCTCTCTCTCTTACGGATGGGGAATTGAAGAACCTGCCCAAGATACACACGAAACTTGTGCAAGAGTCAGTGGAAAAGCCACCAAACTTTCAGTACTCAGTCTCCAGAACAGAGCAGTGAATGCAGTCTGTAGGTCACTAACAGCAAGGAAGCTACCGCAACTCAAAGCAGCTCTTAGGCTACATAAATACATTCTGGGCAATAGGCAAGCTCTGAAAAGGTTCTGGTTTGAGCAGTGCAAAGGAACATATAGGAGGATCCAGCTCTGAAACTAATCACTGTGACAGTACAGTCACACATGTGTTTGCTCACTTGCATCAGTTGTCTGTCTCAATACATTTTGGAGGCCAGTCCTGAAAATCTCTCTTTGAGCAGTGCTCACAACGCACCTCCCATGAAGATGATATTGAACAGCTTAAAAAAGTACCCAGGCAGTCTGGTGCAGCATTCACACCCATGCAACATTACTTGGTACTCTACCTCCTCTTGATGCACTTTGGTCAAAGCTTTGTCTTCTGCTTTATGTTCTTTGGCAAGAGGGTGGTCCTGGAAACCCTTTTGTTTCAGTTTTGCCATGGAGATCCAAGCTGGTTCAGAGGAAGCTGTTTCCAAATGTGAGGAGACTTTTTCTACAAAAGAAGCATTTTTGAAGTAAAGAAGGGATTTAGGTCAAGTCAGTCTAAAGCTAATGTTTTGTGTCTTAAATCCTTCAGAATCTGTAATACACTTTGAACAGTGCACAGATAAAATTACCTTCCCTGATGATTTTGTCCTTGGCAATAACTGTTTTTATGTTCATTCCGGAGTTTTTGACCTGGCTCTGCTTCCGTTTAAGTCAATGGCAGAACTCCCACTGAGATCATTGTGAACTGGATTTTGCCTTTGAAATGACACCCTTACATTGCAGATTAAATCAGTATGATAACCATGACTTTTTCACGTAGGCAGTAAAATATAGGCTGCCTTTCACTTTTTAAATATTTTAAATGAAGTGATTGTAGAAAAAAATCCAATCACACCTACTGCAATTCCTAGTTAAGGTTTGAACTGCTGCAGTCTGGAAAATTAACTACAAAACAGCACCAAGTTTTACAAAGCTGTGTTAAAACTCCAACTATAAGCACAAGTAGGTCGTACCAGAAATGTTTCAGAGGCCCTTAAGCTATTACTCTGTTATTCTGGCTGGAACACACCCCTCATTAAGATAAGCTAAGAATTCTCTTTACTGGCCAAATCATCACGCCAATTAAATTATGGTGCTGACAAACTCAAGGCTGAATTTGGTCCTCGTCAAGAGGACTTTTATCTTCTGTTTGCCCCTCTGCCAAGGTTCTTACATGACCACTGTTTTCTACAATGTTTGGATAAAAATACAGCACAAATACCTGGAGGTTTATGACCATTTTGCTTCTTTGCCACTTCTGACCTCCTCTTTGGAGGATTTTTGTCTTCTAGGAGATCTGGTTTTTTAACAAATGATTTTGTGCTGACGGGAAGGCCTGGAGGTGGCTTCCCAGTGCCCACTGATTTCTGATCCTCCTTGACTGAAGCAGAACAAGCAGGGGGAACAGCTGAGGGCATCAGCTTTGGAGACTCAGCACGGCTTTCATTCTGGTATTTTAGTAAAGAAGACGTTCTCCTTAGTCTGACCCCAAATGGGTTTTCAATATTTTGTGCCTCATGGTCTGCCCACTCCATAGAAGAATTCAAATGCAAATCGCTGTCCTTACAATCTCGATCGAATCTATCCGAGTTGGTTTTTGCTGATTCCTGGATGACTGCATCAAAACGTGTGTGTTCTTTTGTCATTCCTTCAAACAACTCTGGTCTTATAGGGGACGTCGGGGAACTTCTGATATAGGAATCTTCCTTTGAATTTGAACCCCCTGAAAGAGATCTTTGCCATGCTGGTGCAATGGTAAATCTGACTGGTTTAGCAGAAGCAGTCTTCAGTGGACTTTTTACATTTTCATCTGAAGATCTACTGTCTTCCACTGTTTTTCTGTGAGAAGCTGTACTGCTTATCTGGTACTCCTTATTGTCGTCATCAGAAGAGGTATTGCTCTTCAAGCCAGCCAGACTTGATGAGGCAAGACATCCAATGGAAAGTTTTTCAGAAATGTATGATGTGTTGGCCTGTTGACTGCCTTGGTTACCCTTCGAAACAGAAACAGTTTCTGCTTTCAAACATGCTTCCGATTTACTGGGAGGTAGCATGCAACCTGCTTGCAAGACAGATGCAGCAGTGTCTATTTTTTTTTCTGCATTGGCTTTGGATGACTGAAATTCTATTATTTCACAAATTTCTTTGTCATTTCTTGTTAGTGAACTGTTTTCAGGCTTCAAAACAGCCACTGTCTTGATGTCAGAAGATGACTCTGAATCGGCTACCAGAACCTGTAAAGTGCTTGGTGAGACAGCGTGGTTGAAATGATTCTCAGTAGTACCCAAGCAGGCTTCTACTTTGCCAGTGAACAGTGAATCCTCCTTTTCCTGGTCTTTGATGTTTGGGTCCACAGAACTTACTGCGGACCTTTGTGCAACATATGCCAATATATCTATGCCCTCTATTTCCACACCATTGCTAAACAAGTCAGCTGCTAGTATGTCTGGAAACACAACAGCTTCTCCTTCAACTTGATGCAATTTTGAAAGTGCAGATACTTCAACATTGGTATTTTGCTGATGTAATTTCAATTCGTCAGCAGACTCATCTGAACAGTCCGACACTTTTGCACTGTGGTGTTCCTCCAGGTTCATTGGAGAAGGCTCAGGTCTCAGAAGGGGTGCAGCTGCTTTGTAGTGATGGTCCACGGCTGGAAGGCATGCACTCTCTTGCAGCAAAGCACAAGAGTCTTCTGCCAAAAGTGTGGAATCAGGAGAGTCATGGGCAGCATCAGTGGGACTTTTTACACTTGCTGTCTCCTTAAAATCGCTTCCCTTTGCACAATGTCCCACCTGCGGTGACGGCCCTGTATTAAACAGAGGAGAAGAGCATGCACTTAAAGGTTACAATTCAAGCACCATCCATATTAGTAATTCATTCCAGACAGTGCAGTCATTTAGCATGAGTTCCCCACGTCTGGCCACCACCATCTGATAAATAAGTCTGTTAAAAGCATATTTAGAAATGGGCTGTCCAAGTGAGGAGACTAACAAAGTTTTTACCTAAACCCGGGAACAACTGTAAGTTGTTGTTGTCTGCTTAAGGTATACCAAATCAGTTGCTGTTTATTTCTTTTCTGTGCATACCCCAAGTTGTAAGACTGCTAGCTGGATTTCCCTAGACATTTCTTCATGCGTATGCCTAGAAAGGCTGTCTAGAATGACATGGAGGATTTTCTGTATTTAAGTAGAACATCTCGGCATCAGGTAGCTCTGCCTCTGCAGCTCCAGCAGGGCTGCTGGACGTCTGGATAGCTTAGATGTGTCTGCATGCACAGCAACTCTGATGGGTGACAGCACCAGGTCCCAAGTCTGCCCTGACAACAAAGTGCCAACACTCCCACTATGCTATAGCGTTACCATCAGCCAGGGCATTCGTAATGCAGTGCTAAAGAGACAAGTCTTTGGTGCTGTGTTGGAGAATTTTCATTTGTTTTTATAATTTACAATTACAATTGTGTTACCACTGGCAATTAGCTGTTACTCAAATTATAAACGTGGAGGTGGTAAAGGAAGGTCTCGTAAACACAAGCCAAGTCAATTTACACACATAACAGATATAATGCTGAGGTTTTTCTGAGTTTCAGGGAACTCAGATCCCCAGTCAATGAGATCCAGCCAACCGTGTAGCACAGGTACTTCTGAACATGGTACTTTCACCTCATGTATTTTTTTAATACTGCCCTCAAAGTTCACCATTTTAGTACCACTGTGTTGGGTGGAGTACATGACTTTTTCCACCATAACATTTAGCAGCCAGGATTGGTTTTATGATATAAAACCTAAAGATACCTAGTTTGAAAGGACTCACAAATCAGACAGGTCCTGTCAGCCTTATATAGAAGAGTTCAAGCAACCAAAGCAGCAATTCATAATTCTGCTTTACCTTCCCAATCACTTTTACGCTGGTCACCCCCAAGACATTCTGCTGAATTTCCCTTCTCTTCTGGAGTTGCGGGAAGACATGCTTCATTTTCCATCTGTTCCACCTAATGAGATGCAGTAAGAACTTTTAGTTAAAGAATAACGCACAAAAAATTGTATTTTATACACACGCGTGTTTACAAATACTCAGAATATAAACACAAAACCCCGATTCTGTAATTTAACAACACTGTGGGTAATGTGCTATTCCAATTAAGAACTCATTCATGTTTAAAATGTCGAAGGCAGCCTGCTGATCTCTCTTGAATCTGAAATATTCTGGGACTGATGTATTCTGAGTGAACAAGTGTGTTTTAAGACATCACCCAAGCTACCTGGTGGCATAGAACAGACCAAGTCGGAGACGTTATCATCGCTTCTGGTGTCTCTGATTGACACCCTACAATTAGCTTTTCTCCTTCAGCACTGTAGTTGTACCAGCTGCAGCACAAAGAATATCCCGCAAAGATGCTGTAGGGCCAAGGTTTCCAAGAAAACCACATTCTGTATTACAGTCTTCCGGAATTTCTCCCCACTCCACCCCACACCCCACCTTTCTCAGGGCAGGGCAATTCTAACTCCAGGGACAGATTTTCATGTACAGTTCTCTGATGGAGAGGAAAAACGCAGTATGGAAACATTACTCCTTATTTCGGTCACACTCCAGCTCAACAACCTTTTCTATCTGGTGAGCTTCGTCTTCACAACACGTTTCCTAGAAGCCAGGATGAGAAGCATCTCATCCTACTTTCCCACATGCAGAGCCACACTCCTTCCCAAAGTTCTTCAGTCTCTCCTTTGACATACAAAGAATTAAGTTAAAGCTAATCTGAAATTACAGAAATAGACTTAGGCTTCCTTAAAACTGAAAACTAGCTTTTCAAACACGAGGACTGTTTTTACAGATTAAGTGTAACCTGCAACTTTCTTGGCTAAATAATGAAAAACTAAAGTTGCACTTCAGCTCCTATGATCTTGAAGTTTTCTAAGTACTTTTTGTTGGGTTGGTTGGTAGAAAATAGGTGGTTTCTCCTCTTCCAATGGAATAACAAAAAAAGGTAAAGGAATGTGGATAGGAAAGAAAAAAAATGGAAAAAATATTTAAAATAATATTTAAAATTCACATCCATTTCCTTCTGCGTAGTGATTCTTTTCCAGAGAAAACTTACAGGTGGGGGTTGCTGACTCTTGCTGGTAAAGCCCTTCTGTTTCCGGGGGTTTATGGCAATCCTGTGCCTCGCTGCTGAGGTGTCCAGGCAGCCGAGGGGACTGGCGGGGACAGTGAAATCGACGGGAAGGAAGCTGCTGCCTCGGGAGCCGGGGGGGCCCACAGTGGCAGAGGATGAAGGACTGATGGGCCTGGAGGAAGCTCCAGAAGGTATCTGTAAAACGCAAACACGTCACCGTACATTTTGCTTGGCTTCCGCACATCTCTGAACCAATTCCTTCGTGAGCTCACTCCATTTCAGAAGCCTGAAATGGCTATATTTTTGGACATAAATCCTCACTTTAAAATGCATGCCTACTGTCATCTCTGCAAAGAGATTACTCAATTCTGTGTGTTCAGCTGTATGTTACACAAAAGTGAAAAATATCTGTCTCTCCCTCTCACACAGCAAGAGCCTCTGCTGTCCCCTTCCCAGCTCTTGTCGGAAAAACTATTTGCAATACACGTATGTACCAGCAGGAGACACTGGTGCAATTTTTATAGCTGCCTTTTCATCCCAACAATGTGACACATTGCAGGAATATGTTATTAAAAAGCCAAGAAAGTAGTACGGATACTTGTTCCTCATTATTTCTAAGAAAGTTACCCTAGCCATTTTGCTCTTTTAATATCTGCTCTCCCAGAAAAATCAAATGCTTCTCTCCACAAGTATTCCAGAACCATCTTCCAGACAATGATGGGAACCTCACCCTCGCAGCAATGTTGCTCTGGGGAACTAAGCAGTAACCTTAGATTCTGCTAACAAAAAAAAAAGAAGGGTGTTTACAGAAGCGTGTGTAGAGAAACCCCTAAACAAGCAGTTTGACTGATTTTATTACTGTTTTGACATGTAGGCCAGTCTTTCTCAAACATCTCCAAACTTTCAGACATGCCAAACAGAATTCATTCAGTATAACATACCTGCTATTTTGGCTTTGGCCATAAAGCTAGGTGAAACACAGCCACTTAACTGTGCTTGGCATTCAGACTTTAGTTTTGTTTAAGCTTAGGATATAATACAGCATTTAAAACAGGTATGCTGATGCAGTGTTAAAGATAACGAAAGCATCTTCCCATCTGATCTACAAAAAAATGTCTAGGTACATTCTTTGTGTTTAAGATAGATAAAATTAATTTCTTTAGTCTCCATTCTTTTTTTTTTTAGTTCCTAGATCTGAAATAAACCAAAACAGAATGCATTGACAGACACAGACTCTTCTCATGAAAAAAATTTACACATTGTGAAAGATGAACACAGTAAATAAGTTATTGTTCTAATTCTGCAAGATTAATCATAAACCTATAAGGATCACTAAAACTTACAAAAATAGTAACATTGTTACTCATTCTGCATACAAGTTGTTCTGCCTTTCAATTATAAAACTACAGTTTTGCTTATTTAATATAAAAACACCTGAAGCTAGTATCTGAGCTACTGCTGTACACAAATGGCAAACTCCCTACTCCACTGAGGATTCAGGATATTTTTTGATCCAAGCACTGACAGTTGGTACCTTCTCTCAAAGACAGTGGAACAGACACAGGATTTCCACACCAGTGTTTCAGTGTAAGATAAATTTGGTGTTTGATGGTTATTGCACGCTTCCAGAAGTCCGCACAAGGAGAATGCTGCAGCTAGGAGGCCTATTTCCTAACGTGTGCTTGTGCCAAAGCACTGTTCTCAGCCCCACAAGCCGAGACCCTGTTTGCTTTTAATCAGTCCGGGTTGAAGATGCCAACCAGGAAGTCAGACTTCCGCAAACGCTATCTGGCAAAGACAGGGTAATGCTGGTTAGTATCTCTGTGAAGTCACTTGCTGCTTGCTTTGAGCGACAGGCTCGCATTTAGCTTTAGATTAGTCAGAAAGTGGGTATTTATAAATGTGGAAGGCACTGAGAAGTTATATGGGTGACACATCAGGGCTTCACACAGAGGTGACAGCAGCATGAAGCTGGGAAAACCCAGCGAAGCAGCACAGGGCAAAGAAATGAAGTAACTGTCATCTGCAGCAAGATGAATACAATAGTAAAATGCAAACCACGACACTGTGTGTAATTTCAGACTGCTTAGGATCAAATCCTCTTTTTGATTTACTAAATATATAACATTGTTAAATGGAGTAACTGGTGTAGATTTCTTGGTGCTTTTCACAATTTGCCTCATCTTTGGGATCAAGTTATTCAGTTTAACAGCTTGTATTCTGCTAGCTCAAATGCTGGTATTGCATAAATAGTTTCAAAAGTTACTGAAAAAATTATGATTATTTAGAATTTTTTTTTTAATAAACATATTGGCAAGATTTCTGCTAAGCCACATGGCTAAGAAAAATATTTGGGTAAAGGAACATACATGGTATTGTAGAGAAGCTAGACAGATTCCTAGGGAGCTGGGCAGAAAAAAGAAGAGCCTTTAAGTGGGAAATTCTGTGTGATATAGAAAAGAGAAAAAAGCTTCTCCTCTCTCTGTCTTACTTTCTCATAGTAGATGAGGCTGTAAGACTGAAAGAGCTCAAAGATTTCTCAACTGGAGAGAAAACGGCTTTTTGCATTGTAAGGAAAAAGCAGTATGCAGACTTACAAAATGGAGCATTTTAGTCAAAATATAAAACCGGAGATGAGTTTATAAAACGAACATTGAAATAATGATAAAATATATACAAGAATTTATTAAAAATAATGACAATCCAAGTTACCTAGATGACTTTGGCCTCTAGAGTTCTGTGACTAGTAGTCTACTATGAGGGGGAGACACTGCTTTATCTTTCTAATCCCAAAGCAACAGATCTAGGAATAACTGAGCAGGAGAGTGTCTGATCTCAAGCACAGACAGGAAAGTTGAGCTGGTCTTGCTCAAAGGTTGCTTTCTCCCTTAGAGATGGCTGGCCAAAGAGAGTGTGAAAGAGAAATCTTCCTTAGCAGTGGGGTAGGCACTAACTGTTTGACCCTCAAGATGTTGCCCTGGCTGCTCAAGGCCCTCTTCATCAGGAAGAAATCTTCTAGGTACCCTGTAATCTCCCCTTTACTTGTGGGGCGTTCTCAGTTCCACAGTGTTAAATTGTGTTCTCTCTGGTGAGCTTCTAAAACAGGGATTCTGTATGAAGGACTGCAAAGCTTGAGCCGAAATGGCCCATAGCAGATCTGGACCCATAAATATTCCCCTTCTCAGCTAAATGACAGATTACTTTGCTTATAAAATTGCAAGAGCCATCCCACAAAATGAATCAGCCCTGCTGGAGTGGTGGCTGCCTTTGTCACTGCATGTGAAGACCCCATTGGCATAACTGTGGTTTGACTGGTCTTTCAGACATTATATTAACTCTAGAGAAAGGCAACACAAGCAAACGTTGCAGGCTTGCCTTGAAAGCATGAGATGGACAGGAACTCAACTCAGCTTCAAGCAGCAGGGACAGTCAAGGTGAAGGTCCCATAGGCTCCTCTCCAAAAATACGACCTCTGTAAATTTTTCTGAGGTGGTCAAGGAACAGATTGTGTTGGTCTGACAGCAGAACCTGCTCCTGCTGATGGTCACTTATGATCCAAAGAAAATTGCAAATGAACACAGACCTTTTCCTGTGGAATACCTAGCATCAGAAAGGGCTGATGCTGCAATTATTTCCCATGATGAGAGATGCCTGGCATCGCTCACAAGCCACTGCTGAGGGACAGATGTTACTAAGGTATTACTGCTGTTGGGTACTGGGGCCCTGGGACATGGAAGCAGAATTGAAGTGCTTTGCCTTGTCTGGTTTTCTGTTGTGTAACTTTACAGATTTATACTGCGTCACAGAGCTGACTATGCTGTTCACACAAACCATTTACCAAGAGATTTCTGCCTCTATTTGGCTCTTATTCAACACTCTGTGACAGGCACATTTTTAGTATCATTTGCATCACTCTGGACTGTTGATAAATTGTACCCGGAACAGATTTTAAAAAAAAGATTATCGTACTGGCCCCATACAGACACCACACATGCTGTCTCAGGAAAGTTTATTAGCAGGAAAAGTAGCTATTTACCTGTTCGTCTTCACTGTCTGTCCCGCCTAAACTCAAGGAGCTATGACGCTGAACAGGGTTGGAGGACTGTGGGATAAAATAAGGAAGAGGGTAAGTCGAGGGAAGTATCACACTGAATTATCCGGGACTGGATATCCAGTGCTAATTATGAGAAAACACAAGAGGAAAGATAAAGGAAAGGGTCACTGAGTCCCTTGCTTCACAGAGTAGGTTTGATATGTGCATTGGGGATCAAACATATAGTAGGGGAGCTTTACCCTGCTGTGAGATATGCCATGAAGGTTGACCACATGAGGCAATACATTTTATAAAGTTATTCTGGCTTATTGTTTTAAGATCTTCAAATTGACAAATGTTCACATGCTCACTCAAGTCCAAAAACATGTATCTGCTACAAGAAGGCAATTCCTAAGAAAGAAGGTAATCCAACGCCCCTCCAAGTCCCATCAGGACCTGTTCTCTTCAGACTCAGCATTGTCACCTTCCCGTCAATTCAACTAATATTGCCCTGGCTTTGAGCTATTTCATTCCAAAAACAGTAACTGTTTAAGATTCTCTAGCAGTCCTCATTATTTTTGTTTTCCTCACTAGCTTTAAAACACCCAAAAACTCTTCTCCTTTCACAGGTGCAGGAAACTGCCAATCTCTCCAGCTTGTTGAAGCTGGAAGACATGGGAAGTTTTTGTGCGGTGTGAGTGCCTCAGCTTGTTCTCGGACTGGAATTGGAACAGTCACAGTAACACAACACTCACCCGTGAATCATTCACTTCTTATGCTTTCTGCCATACAGACCTGCCAGGAGAGACTGCCTTGCCCAAAGACACCAAGAGTTGTCAGATCAACTGAGTTTCTCTCCTCCTTCCCTAATGATATAGGTCACAACTGCCCCGGCACTGGTCTATACAAAAGCATAGAAAATTGTACTCAGAAGGGGTATTTGTAAGGCCACTTCCTAGGTACCCCTCACAGTGACAAGCTCACAATCCACCTAGGTAATTTGTTCTACTTCTGACTGATTTGTACCATCAGATTTTATCACAAGCAAGCAAAAAGGTCTTCCCCCTCTCCAAGCAGATTTTATTTTTTCTGTACAGGTGGTCACTAAAGTGACATAACGATTATACCTTGCTTGGTGAATCTGTCAGAACTTCATGAAGGGTTGAAATTTCAGGAGGGCTTCTAGGTAAACCATCATCCTCAGAAACAGCACCTGCATCTTCCAGTTTCCTTCCAGTTATAACAAGAGGAGGTGATGCAAGTCTGATGTTCTGCTGCAACTGAAGCTGTGGTTGAACAGAAATTTAGAATATAGACTTTCAACGGCATTGTTTATAGGGCACATTTTGGACACTTTTACCCCAGTTGCTTTCATCAGGCATGCAGAATCTCTTAGTTACCAGAAACACTTGAAGAAACAGCCCATTTACAAAAATAGCCACTAATAACATTTTATTTAGTTACATTCATAAAGGGCCCATCATTAGAACTGGCTTTGGTACAAAATTAAGATAAAAATCAGTTTTATTCAGTAAGTTACCAAAGACAGAAATTTCACCATTCCAGAAAATCTACAGCAGTTTAACTCAGTTTAAATTTAAAACTTTAAAAATTCTAGATTTAAGTATTCTTTAAATAATTACACTTATCCTGACATCCCAAACAGTCACACTAGGTATTGTCAGTCAGAGGTTCCCAACCTCAGGTTTATGTGGTCAGCTTTCCTTCAAACAGCTCTTCCAAATACTGAGAGCCTGTCACCACCCTCACCCACACAAGTAGCTGAGTCCCACTTTTTATACAAATACAATTTAATTCAATTTCTTGTCCACCCTGATGAACTGCTTGTTAATTTTTCCCCAGCATCACATCCTGGTACTGTCTACAGCAAGAATGATAACAGCAGCCAGGAACATCTTTGTTTGTAGAGGAGTATGGGGATTCTTTTCCAAGATTGTACAAAAGAATGCTCTGGCAGGCCCTGATCCTAGAAAAATAAAACAAAGTCTGCAACCTCACAAGCAGCCAGATGTTCCCTCAAACTAAAAAAGTTCAGATCTCAGAAAACACCATTACTAAAATTCTTGGCTTCAGTCTGTCAGCTATGTCAAAGCTGGAATAGAAACAAGGTCTGTACACAAACTTTGTCCTTCAACTAAAAACATCTCAACTGAATATTCCTAAGATAAATATGCAGACCTGTTTTTTTCTGTTTCTTTGCTTATTAAACCAGATTGGGAAATTCTAGGCCTAATTCTTTGCTCTTCCACAAGCTATGTATTCATTTATAAGACTGTAAAAAAGATCTAAATAGCTGCCATTCTTATTCAGCAAGATTCACTTGGAATGTAATTCCTATAGATCTAACAGCCACACAGGGTAGCACAATGTCACCCTTTAATCCATCAGTCCCTCAGTTCACACAGCTTTCTTGCCCTCTTACCCACAACAATCCAAGAAGTATCGCTAATATGACCTGCAAGAGCAGGACTGGCGACAAACTGCACGAAGATTGCAATATATGTGCAACACAAGACATAGAATATACCTGTGCACTTCATGGGAAGGAAAATACAGAAATTCAATTTTGCTTTTCCCTCTTTTCACAACTTCCCATCTTTGATTTATTAAATTTATTACATGCAGACAGCAAAGTGTTGTGGCGGAAACTCTGAATTTACAGTCTGTCTTCTGCTAGCAGAAGTTAATTTACATTGCTAAGAAAACAACAGCCTTTATTAGTGCTTGGCTTTTATTCTGACAAGAGTCAAGCTCATAGAAAAAGGCTGTCTTTTATGGCTACAAAAATAGTGCTGGCAGTATTATGTTACCATGCCTGATGATGGATGGATGAAGAGAGGGCACAGTGGACTGGAAATAGCATGTAAAGAGCTTTTTTCGCCCAACAAAGTTCCTTCATATATAAACCTGATTTCTCCTGCTACTCCTATTGTTATACAAAAAATACCCTGAATTGAAGCTTAGCCTATTTTGCAGTCTTATGGAGGAACAAATTCCTCTGTGCATCTTTTATCACTTAACACGTGATGCAATTGTGTGTTGCAACATGAAGCTCACACTGAGCAAAGGAAGAATTTCAATGGCCTTTGGCTGCCTTATCAATGGTTTGTTTTCAGCCTCTGGAAGAATCCCAAACTTTTATCTCAGTGTTCTGAGCTGGGCAGTTATTTAAATGCAATTAATTTAACCAACAGTTGATAAGGAAGCTGTCAAGGAGGGTTCAGTATGTGCCTTGGAAGAAGGAAATGACCTAGCAGAATACAGTATCCTTTGCTGGCACAGATCGGAAAAATAATTATATAAATACAGCTGTCACTAAGAGTGCCATCCATCCTGACATATCCATCATTTCACACACTTGGACAGCTGCTGGTCCTAGCATGTACAGTGAAAACATCAGAGCAAGAATTGCCAAAAAGAATAGGATATAAACAATATATAAAGAAAAACAGTGTAAGGGACACACTACAGTATAAATAAATGGCCTTCACCCAAAAGCAGTAGCTACAAAGTAAAGAACGGAAATTCCACTGGGAGAGGACATGCTCATTAAGGAAAGTTTCCAAGAGTCCATGAACTGGATTCATGTCACTTGCACACTATGAGACCTGGGCAAGGCTGAAAGTATCAGGACTGCTCAATGATGCAGCTTCCAAGAGACAGAATAGATCCAAAAGCAGTAAATCTGGCTTTAGACGCTTTAGTCAGCAAAGTCTTCAGGCACACAGCAGAGTAATCAAGCAACAGAGTTCCCTAGAAGACAGCTAATACAGAGCAGCACCATAAACAAAGGGAAGATGTTCTCACCTGCAAAGTTTTCACTCTCCCAGGTATGTTTTCCTGAGGCAACATGTCACCTGCCACATTTCCTGATGCAGACTCAAAAATGAAGACGCTGTCATGGGACAAGGCTTTGTTTCCCATGCTTCCTTTGGGCCTGGGAAGGAAGGAAGAGTGGTCAATGCACTGGGTACAGCCCTCCAACACTTCGTGCACTACTCCACCAGGGCAGAGGGACCATAAAGACGCCAGGGTGGGATGCCAAACGCTTAACTTCAGATTTCTGCATGTTAGCTGTCTAAGGTAGTTACTGCTAGTTCCTTTTATATTCAGAAGGGAAGAAGAAATACTTTTTAGGATGCTGATCAAATGCACGTATCTCTTTTCAGATGTACTCAGCATCTGCACTGAACACACAGGCCAGTCTCTGTAGACGAGAGAAGGAGTCCATGGCGATTAAGTCAGGTGCTGAGATTTAGTTGGAAGCATGCCACCCTGAGAGATGTCTACAGCGCAAAGGGGGGCAACAGGAGTCCCCTGCCCTCCTTTGGTGGGAATGTGCCTGGCATGAGACATACAGGATATAACCTTTGCAGCTCGGTGTGTGTCTTACCTGCCAAACATTGTGGATTATTTTTCTTCTTCTTGCAATCACAGGCAGAAAATGTAATTCCACTACATTAACAAACTTGATTCAAATCCTCTCAGGTCCAGCAATAAAACCAGTTCTGCTCATCTGTATTGTGAAGGTGCTTGTGTCCCAAGCATATTACAAAATGTAGATGGGACCAAGTGTCCATGGCCACAGTTACATACCTATCCATGGCCAAGTTAAAATACCTAGGTAAGATATTCCTGATCTGCTTCTGTGCTCACGGGGTGTTCAGCCCAGTGAAGCACTGACGACTTCCCACAACAGCTGTTAACTAAGTTGTAATCAACTGAGATTGATTGCGGTTGGGCTATTAGGTTTTGCAGGGGAAATTTTGCACTTCTGTGACACAACAACAAAAAGTCCAAATCTTTTATTCACCAAGTTCCACCAGCATAGGCAGGCATTGTCTGTACATTACTTTGTCCAAAAGACCACAAGGATGGCCTCTACCAGGATTTCATTCTAGCACTTAACAGAGAAAACTCTTCTGTTGCTGGCTGCCATCCTTGCAACCCACAAGTTACAAGGATTCCTTGGGTCAGCTGCCATGCAGGCAATGCTCATTGCCTCTGAGAGTTTGACTCTAGGTAACAGGGGATCATTAGGAACAGAACTATGACAAGGAAAACCCTGTAAGCCTAACATTCTGCTGCAAGAAAATCAAATAGAAGAGGTTTCTGCTATTTGCCTAACCCCAGATTCTCTCTTTATTTAGAAGAAAGCACTGAAAGCCTGTGAACTTTCATAAAGTAAATACATCATGTAAAAAAAAACCCAAACAAATGACTCTCTTTTTCCTCCTGTGGCTCCATTCTTTACGTCTCTGGAGACAACATCTCTTTTGTCTGCTTGACTAACCCTCCTGTTGCCCCAAAGGTGGAATCGACCAGTACACTGAGTCTCACGGTAGGGCAAAAACTGAGTCTACCAGTTACGCTGAGTCTCACGGTAGGGCAAAATAATTTTCCTCTATATTTATACCCTGTCGAAGATAATCTGAGATCTTTCTCTCACAGCACAGGTGAGAGTTTGTGCTTCCTCCTACAATATGCAATAGTTAATTTCTGTGTTAGCTTACAGGACAGCAGTTCTACACACAGTAAGGCACTTGCCTTACTTCATCATCAGAGTGAATGAAGCCATCCCACCTTTTTGTGTGTTTGATTTTAGAGTCCTTTTCAGCATGAAAGACACTCTATATGGGCAAGACATAATTTTACTACTTTCGGAAAGAGAGTGTCATGCAACTTTTATTTACTGTAATGTATATTCATTATTAGTTGGCATATTTTATTCACTGCAAAGAATGCACATGCATTAGGATGTATTAACCTTTTTAACTGGGTATTTCCTCACTTCCTTTACTTGAAATTCTTTAGCAATAAGAGCTGAGGTTTCCTTGTTCTTGAGACTGCCAATACAAGATCTGCTTCTTTCTTTCTCTCTCTGCATATGTCTCATATGTGTTTGCAAGAGAATTACTGTATTTTCTTCTGGCAGTCACAAAAAGAGCATTGGATTAAATATAGAATAACTGCAGCTTTAGTACAGATGAGTCTCTTATGTGCAAATATACATTCATGTGTAATTCCAGACAGTGTATGTATACTCATGTTGAAGCTAAAGATGCACTGTTAGCTAAACACCCAGATGTTTCAGCCACTGTTTCTCCACACTGATTTCCCTATACAAATGCTCAATTCATTCACATGTAGCAACACTTGAGATGCCATGACTGACAAAATGATGGGACTCTACAGCCAGCAATAAAGCCGCTCCTAAACTCACCATGGCCTGTGCTATCTTCCACTTCTTATTGCTTCAACCCCAATCCTTTTATTAGTGTTTGAGGTAGGGGGAAGAAAGGTGACAATTCCTTCAGGAAGCTGTTCTCTCAAAAACAACTGCAGCCTGCCAAAAGAGTGAGTGCTCATTACAAAGATCAGGACAATTTTACATCTTGTCCCAGTAGTTTTTCCTGCTCAAGGCTTTTTAATCAGAATAAGACTATTTGGGACCCAATCTTCCTCTATGTAAGGTCTTTTATCCTTCTGATGATAACAGACAAGAAGTCGTCCATGGCACATGCTTTAACTTTGCTACCAAGGTTTTTCCATTTCCATTCAAAACTCATACCTCTCAGAACGTAAAGAGGCAGTGGCACATAATGCTCCCTTCCCCTTCACAGATGCCCAATCCCATTGATTCCCTACAGCCCCTTGACATCTGGGCGCATCCCTTTGGCTGTTACAAGAAGCATTTGGCACATCTGGGGGTTTGGTCTCTGGTTAGTATTAAGAAAATTTAAATTTTAAAAAGATTACATGGTTAAAAAAAAAAAAAAAGGAAAAAAGATAACCAATTCTTCTGCCTCAAGAACAAACAAACAGCAGCATTGTTCTAGGACTGGTTTTGATATTCTGCATGCCAGAAATGGCAAAGCTCACGGCCCTGCTATAAACCCTTCACAAACTGTATTTCCACTGGCTTTCAGGATCAGGTTTTCCAAAGGATTATGTTGTTCAGTCTCTCTAGGTACTTAAAAAGCGTGCTTATGCCATGCAGGGTCTGGACATGATAGGGTTTTCAAGTAACACAAACATATCCTCTAAATTTTTTGGACAGTCCATCTAATCCTATCTCTAAGTGAAAAAACAGAGGGGTTTTACTCAGTACCTGATCTCTGATCTTGCAAAACAGTTCATAACCACTGGAGGATAGCGCTGAAGTAAACAGCAATTGGACTTGAAGTACTTGGTTAAGGGCAAGAGAAAGAGTTCACACCCACACCGTCTCTGGAGCAGACAGCTGATTTTAAGCCAGATCATCCCTCCTGTGGGCTGATGGGGTAACCTCAGTTGTTCCTATGCTTTTTGGACTGGGTTAGCTGAGTCACTCTAATTTCCCTTACCCCATAGGACTGGTTGTGTGGTCACTTACTCTGTTGCTGTTATGCCAACAAACAAAATAAAGAGATTGTTGTTTCATTCCCAGATCATTTCCATGATGCAGTTGCACAAACACAACAGAGAGAGTGGAGGAAGGTGGAGCATGGAGGAACAAGCACCCGTGAGAAAGTAACATCTATAAACTGTTCTGCCAAAAGAAATGTAGTGTCCAGCTCCACCAATGCCTTATCTGATAATACAAAGCATTTGGCAGCAATGCTGGTTTCAGCATGTCCCACTCTAGTCACCCATTCCTGCCCTCAGCCAGTGTCACACCTGTCCAACGTCTCCTCCGACAAAACACTGCAAACCATAGGATGTGGCCGGTGGTTTGTCACACTTTGTCAGTCTGGAGCGCTGCAACCCAAGGCTTAAGGTAATCTGAAGAGAGGCCTGGCTGAGGGGGAGTATGAGAACGGTGGGGAGCTGGAAAACAGCCAAATTATAGGTTGCCAGATACCTATCCATGACACCCCTGGCAAGAGACACAGCCATGTTCAGAGGGTTGTCCCACCCCAGACTCAGAGACATGCAATGTAAGTGTTGTGTAGCTTGGTGGTCTAAGGCAAAGCAGTGTTCGCAGTGCAAGCTAATAGCTTGTATGACACTAACTGAAAAAAAGGACAAGTTTTTGAACCATCACCATTCAGGGATCTGAGAATCGCTCTGGACACAGCTTGCAAACCTCACTCACATGCAGAGCCCTTCAGGGGTAGCTGACACAAAACTTAGAGGCCTCCAGTTGTTATCTGTACCTAAATACTACATAAGAAAGTCAAAGCAGCAATCTCATACTGATAATACACCAAAAATACTTCTTTCCCCTTCCTCCAGCCATGACGGAGGGCACCATTTATGCTAAAAAATAGCAACTCAACTTCACATGTATTCTCTGCGCTAGCACTACTCAGTCATCATCCTCTCGTAAAGCTGCTGCTGATCAGACCTTTCAGGACAGGTTTCAAACAATCAAAACGAGCTGGGCTATCTGCAGTTTTAGACTAAGAGGTTGGATCACCCCTGCCCCTGGCTGCCCTCCCCCTCTTCTCCAGGCTGGCTTTTGAAGCACTAGCAAAGAAAGAGGAAATTCCTGGAATTCCTTCATCAGCATTAGGGTTTGTTTTGCACAAACTTGGACAGAGGTTGCTCCCAAGGGGCCAGCTCACGCTTTCATCCTACTGCTGTGAGAAGTCCGTTTTTATTTCTTTATTTTCCTTCCCCACCAGCTTACCCAGCCTCCTTCGGTGAATGAAGTGCAGTAGTGTCGAGCACAGAGATGCTGACATCGCTGCTGGACTGGCTAGGTTTTAAATTACTCTCCCCCCTGGGAGGTGGAGGCTCTTTCCTTTTCTTCTTGGCAAAGAAGTTCTTGAAAGTCTGAAATTTGGATTTTTTCTTTCCTGCAACATGAGAAAAATGAAAATTTATGGAAGTTGGAGGTGTTGCTTAGCTTGGAGAATATTATCTCTTAAATTCTGGAGGAAGCCTCAAAGCTAGAGCAGCCCATTCAGTTTTAGTCAGCTCCTTTATAAATAATTCAGCGCTGGAGTCCAGTGAAAGCTGAAGCTGCAGTTCTTACATTTGCTGCCTATAAAGCAACACTGGCATTAAGCTGACAATAGTGGTGCCTACTTAGGTTCCAGTTTATAAAAAAATACACCTTATATAGAGAATGTATCTACCTACAACTGAACAATGATCATGCCAATCATACTTAATATATTTTCAATTAAAAAAATTTATGTCAGTGTCTTTAACTCTTATTGTTCTTTACTTCACTAGGTTTAGTTCTGCTTTCTCTTTACTCAATGCTGTAAAGAGACAACACCTCAAGGATGTTCAATATTTGGCAAAAAGATTGAAACTGGCAGAAGAACTTCTAAACTCTAAAACCAAAATATCTGTTTCCACATTAAAACACTGCCCCAGAATAAAATCAACAACTCCTCCAAGGACAATGGAGCAAACTTAAATTAAGACACTGCCCTGCAGGACATGAAACCCCCAAACACAGCAGCCTTAAGAACACAATTAGAAAACCGTTAATCCAATTTCAGATTTTCCATTGTCCAAATGAAAAGAAATACAAAAAGAACAAAACAAACCTTACAAAACATCACTGACTGCTTTCATTTTTAATAACCTAAGATACTTTAACATTCTTATTTATATTTTCTTTCAGCACACAAGTGCTGCATTTTGTCACTGACCCTTACATCGAGGGGTCAGATTGGAGTGGTTTGGGCCAAACTATTGTACTAAGACCCCTGTGATTGACTTAAATACATATGCAGAGCAATAACATCACTGCATATCTGAGCCAAATTTATTGTTCAATTAATACTTTACAGCAGCTGGCATAATAAATGCCCACAGCTGGAGGATTCCTTCATAAGCAAGGCATTATTTCAAAACAATTATTGTCTTCTCCCAGCAACGATTTAGTCGGCGATGCTCTGTCTCAACGTGTGGCCTGTACGTGTAGGGATCTCTGCCAACGGGCCTTATCTGGGCTGAAACTGTGCCACCGCACAGCTGCATCAGACAGTAACCACTTTGAGAAATAAACAATGATACTGAGATCTACTCTCCCTGTCTCCTCCGTGCTCTCAAGGCCAGTGCCAGCACCATGCGTCAGGACATACAAGGATGCTACTACACTGTCTGGCACGGACTGACGAAACGGCTACCTCTGCAGAGCAGCAGCAGCCAGGGGAGACCTGCATGTTGCTTTTCAAGTGACTTGGGCTGTCACTGAGACCAAATTATCTTTCAAACCATGTACAGTAAAACTAGCAATGGAGTCCTAATCATCCAAATAATAATGAGATGTGGTGCTCCTATGGAGGGTTTATCAGTGCAAGACCTTTTCGTCTTCCACTGCTGCTTAGCAGGCAGTAAGCGAAGGAGATAGTCACAGAAAACATGCACGTTATATTGCCTGCCCCAGACTACAGAGATGACCTCGAGGCTTTGGGATTTGTTAAGACTCACAGGGCTCAATGAGTTTCGTGCTACACCCACAGCAAGAACTGGTAAAAGAAGACAGGCCACACAGCAACCAGAAGACCATGGTACCTCTCAAATAAAACAAGAGTGTTGGGTGTCCTTTAGAGAGTCTCTAGAAATGCCTCCCAGCCATTCCTGCCAGTTGTATCAGCAGTTAGACAACGTATGTGGTGTTCTCCCAGGAACCTTGTCAAAGCTGGGTTGGTTTATTTTAGATGAGAAAAATAAAAGACTAAAAAGTTTCATGGAAGCAGTGCCCCAAAATTATCAATTCAGCAACATCTGCTAACAAAGTCCAATGACTCAAAGAACAAAACAGTTGACTGCTATATGCAGAGGGCTCTACAACTTCAAGGCAGTTTAAAAGAAAAATGAAGACACTGTCACATACACTAGTCAGCTGACAGTGGTATGGACAGGAAGCAAATTCAATTTCCAGAGGACCAGAGCAATGTGTAAAACAAACCAAAATCCCACAACACAATAACAACAAAAAAAGAAGTGATCTTAAGGACACTTGAGAGAAACAGACGTAATTCCTACCACAAAGAATAACATTGCCAAGGTACTACCCCAAATAGTTTTTTAGATCAGAAGTGGTGCCAACTTTAAAATGGAGCCCATGGAAAGGATTTGCAGACACTGCCTATGAGTAAACTCCAGCTGGCATGGGACAACACGTGGGTATCATTGTGCAACAGAGCTCTCTGATGCAGACACATCAGTTACTTCAGCGCCTTCTCTAGCCTCTAATACCCCCTCAGCAATAATTCTCCTTCAGCCACGCTCTGCTCAGCTGCATGCCTTCAGCTGCTTCAGATGCATGAGAAAACAGTAAGTCTCCCTGCAGTTCCAGAAGATGGGCACTTGCCATATTATTAGGAAAAAAAAAGATACAATCACTACTAGACACTTAGTGCTGCATGCAGATAAAAACTGTGGGACTGCTCTACGTGAGAGCATTTGGCTACGAAGACATCGTTCAGAAAGATGGTGTTCATATTCGTTTCCTGCTGTGAACAGTTGTGCGCTGGTTTCACACGCCGTAAAAAGATGCCATATTTAATTTAAAGGTGTCTACATTTCAGTGCACTGTGAAGTGGCCCAACATATCACCAAACTGGTAGAGTACTCTATGGTACTTGAACTAATATACAGGAGGATCTTACTACTTAAAATGGAAAAAATTCATTGCATAACAAAAATCCAGTCAACGCAAGGAGAGAAAATCCAAGCTCAGACAACTATGCCTATTTCCCCCTTCATCCACTGATTAATGATGACTCATAATTTATGAATTCTTATGGTTACCAATCTTTAATTTTATGGCACTAAAAATAAAAGATTAAATTTAAAGGCTACTGCTATAAAAAGCAAAAGCCTTCCCAAAAATTAGTTGTTTATGCTAACTATGATTTAGCCCACTATAACAGAAAACGAGCAGGAATAAGCATTTTGCTTTCTCTACAAAGTTTGGTTATTCTGTATTTTTTACTGTTTGTGTACTGCCTATTTCATTGTTTCTCCCATGCACAAAGAGAATTAACTCATGTCTTTCTGCTCTTTGCATGGTTCTTCCCTATAACAAGATAGAAAAAGATGCTTTTCCCAGTGCCAAATTGAGACTGTAAAAAGCAAAGGGAACATCTGATTTGTGAGCTCATTTATGATATTTAAATTAGGCAGTTAATATTGGGATCTTCTATGCTCTCTGATTTCCTAAGCTGCGTTCAAGACCCATTTTCCATTTTTTCCTACAATCAAAGGACTAGATACTTTCACCAACAAAAACACGTGATGAAAAAACCCCACAGATAAGATTCTCACAAAATACCATTACTCTAGCTTCATAAAAAGTACCTGATATTGCCAGAAAGGCACTTTAATCTTGGAATTCAGTAAGACTAACATTGGGTGCCGACAGTTTTTGAACAGTGATCTGGTTACTGCCATCAAGAAGGAGCAGCATGCACTGAAAGCCCTCTATTACTAGTCAGACAGTAAGGTAAACCTGAAGAAATTAATCTGATTGACTAGAATGTGAAGGTTAGGAATTTTAGCCTCCTACAGCCTTTACATGACAAGCCAATTAAAGCTATGAACAACACGAGGTGAGGCAATCCTACGTTACATGGGAAGTAAAAGATTCTAAAATGGCTTTAACCAGGCCCAGTCAAGTGTCTCTTGAATACCTGAGCACAGCAGCCTTAACCTTTTTTTAAATATTGGTTCAATTAGGGACGGAAATATTCCTGGTGGGTTTAGAGCCAACACTTACAACAGCAAGTCATCTCCTGCCTTCCCTGACACCCAGGTCAGAATTTGATCCATTTTCTGAGTCTCCTGGTGAACCCAAGTACAAAATTTGCATGCGTGGGTTTCACACAAGTTCACCAGTGTGCCATGGATAGCACTGGACTATGTGATAAACTAGATTATAAATCTAAGAAACCAGCCGCTGCTGAGCATCCATCATTACAGTTTCTTCACCCCAATCTATCCGCGATGCAGAGTTCAACTAACAGTCATTTTGCTTCTCTGTTCTACCAATATTCTGATCATGGCAAATATATTTCTAAAGGATAAAGCAAGACAACCTTTGAAACACAAACATTTAAGACGATGGTGAGACATCAGCCATATAAAAGCAAAAAAAAATATCAAGTGATATGACAGCCACTTCTCCTGAAATGCCTCAGCCATAATGCTATTTCACTTGTCTCCTCAAGAATAGTCTGGACGCCGGGAAGGGGGATTTCCTTTAATTAAGACAACTCTTTGGCATAAGTAAGATATTTTCCTTTCTTGCCTATTATTGCATTCTCTCATGGCTGTCTGCATCAGCTGGTGCCACTATATTAAAGAGTAAGTAATGAATGGTTGTCTGTGGCCAGAAGCAGAGAATGAGGCTGAAGTGGGGGTACCAATACAGCCCCCACAGAGAGAGGCTGGCTGACAGGTTCAGCTCACAGCTCTGTAGGATCCATTGAAGCAGGAACAACAATCAGCCCTTCAAGCTCTAGTGTCCTGTTTTTTAAAACCCAAGCCAGAATCGGAAAAAAATATCCTCCATCAGATTACGACCCTCCAGTACTGCACATTAAAAGATCCTTCCCATAATATTGCCAGCTGACAAAACCACACAGAATTTTTTTTTACATTATAAAACCCAAAAAAACCACTACAAAAAAGTCACTACAGAACCCCCAACCTGAAGAAAACAAATCTTGACTTCCAAATCAGCTATACATTCAGAGAACAACTGCTTACCTGTGCACTCTTCAACTGTCTCTCCTGTTTCAGGTGACTCTGTGACCTCTGTTGGGCCCATAGCCATGATATAGTCACTGAAATAGAGATGAAAGCATCAGTTAAATTTTAGTCCACCTTCTCAGCAGAAAATGATCCCAGTCAACATGAAGAAAGAACACGGCTGGATCCTTTCTGAAACTGCGTACCCAAAAGCTTATCACAAACATGGCTTGCACACTTTTTTGCACTTTGGCCACAGAACTTTTCCTCATTTTTCAGTAACACTTATTTTTCCAGCCAAAACTAACAAACCAGTCTAATTTCTTGCCAGTACCTCTCTCTTTTTAGGAAACCAAGATCAAAGTTTGCATTAATGAAAGATGTCATTAAATTTGCCCAGCAAAGACTGTACTGCTTTCCAGTCTCACAATAATGAACCTTTACGATTGCTCTTTGCTAGAGAGTGACAGCTCCATACTGCTGCAAAAAACATAAGTAAGAGCTCTGCCACCGAGGGTTCATGTATTACAGTGTCCCCACAGCAGGCACCAGGCTAATCCGTCAGCATTATCAGAATTAGTTAAGCATCAGCACTGAAGCATCATCCTAGGCTATGCTACATTTGTGGAAATCAATAGATCAAATTTATTTTGGATCCAGCGCAATCAGCTTTTAGCCACAAGCTTTGAAACCTTATCACAAGCAGGGCTATTGATCAAACCAAATTAGCTGATGGCATCATCTTCCTCCCCGATGGAAACAAAAGTTCAGCCTAGTTTTAAGATCATTCAATGTTAACTGGCTCCACACTATATTTTCCAACACTCCTAAATGGGTGTCTGTCAGAGACAAAGGAATTAGCCAGCAGACGATCAGAGTTACAGTACAAATGTCAAGCAACAATGGAAATGTGACAGTTTAGCAGGGCACCTCATAAATACTGTCTGTTGTTATGGAAGAGGTCTAGGTGATACATTTACATAGTTTGCAGTTCCAATACGCTGTGTCAGGACTTAAGGAGTGAGAAATCTTCACAAACAAATGAAAATATCCAGAAACAAATCCTGCTCCCCTTTCTGCGTCTAATAATTTTCCACCTCAAAGTGGTACAATGATACTGCCAAGTTAAGTATCTCAAGAGCAAGCAAGAATAAGATTCTAGAATAATTAGGCCAAACAGTGAACTCTTCTATTTGTTTTGTATCACCCACACTTCCATAATCTGTCACGCCCAAAAGCACCGGCACTTTCCTCTGAGCTCACATCTTCAGATAACCTTAAAAGACAAGGTGCACAAAATCAGAGGCAGAGGGGATGGGACTGGCAAAAAACAAAACAGAAGCAGACCATGAAGGTAAAATAGGCAGGGCTCCTGCGAAAAAAACAGGCGCAGAATAAGCGTTCCCTGTATTGGACACACAGATTTGCAAACTGCCATGCTGCTGAACTGTAGGTAGAGATGGAGGAGGTAGGCTGCAGCTTTCTTCTGGTTTACACGAGATGACCTGTGAGCAGTGAACACAGGGGTGCATTAACACACTGTAGTTCCAAACAATCTCATCTCAACTTGCTAAACATCAAGAAAAAAGTCATTGCAGCAACCAGGGCCGATTACACCTTTTCTAAATAAGATGCACTGACGATGTTTTTGAAACAATTGTTAAACAATATCGAGAAGTAACAAAAAATAAGACTTCTAAGATTTTCCCTTTTGGATGATCATAACCATTCAACTCTTCTCCATTTTTTCCCCCATGTCTCATCAATTATCTATGAAAATGTCTGCATTTCTTGCATATTTTGTTTAAAGTGGTCATCAGCAGTCTTTCTCAGAGACTCTTTCTCTGTATTAAAAAGAAATTCAGTTCCAATTTTCCCCCTCAACTTCATACGCTATGCATATTGATTATGTTAGATTTTTCTTCAGGGGAAGGGAAATGCGTTTGAAATAAAACATCAAGAAGGCACTCAACATATTTACAAGGACATACTGACAAGTCCCCAGACTTAAGCTTATTTTCACAGAATGTGAGTGGGCCTGACATTTGGCTCATTTAGACCTCTAACTTCTGCTTTACCCCCCTTCAATAAAATCAAAGCAAGAGAAAGTGCTGCTTTTAGATCCAGCTTTGTTTTCACCGGCTCTACATTTATTTAAATTACTCTATCATCTCAGCTGCTCACTCAGAATCCTTCCAGCCTTTAGAGATACTTTGACTGCTGTGTTTATTACAACTGCAAGCATTTACTTCCCATTGGTATATCTTTTATACAAGTATAACTAAAATTGCAAAGCAGTTCCGCTCCAAGGCAGTCTCTTCACAGTCAGATCAGCTCCTGCATTAATTCGATTTTACAGCTGAGGTCTCTGGGGCATATGGAGGTCAAGTGTCAATTGCAAGGGTGCATCGCTTGTTTGCAAATGTGCCCCATTTAGGTCCTAATGGTTTGGTGCCTTTGTATTCCTCTTCACAGCATCACCTTTTTGCAGTGAACTGAACAGTGACTGGAGGTGAGGGAAACCATCACAGATTTTTCCAAGCTTTAAGTTAGCAAGTATTTAAGTGACAAGAACAAAAAATAATATTTACAGCAAACTGCAGGTTCTATCATTAAAAGCTTGATGACATACCTGAAGGAAAGTTAGCAATTAGACGACACTTAGATGTCAAAATCTGGTGGCAGTGAGTTGTACTTTACAGAGAACAGCTAGCAAATGCTCTAAACAACAAACCCTAGCCTGTGGATCAATGTAACAGAGAAAAAGAGGACAAAAATCCATCGATACAAATACATGTGAGTGCACAGGCATTAACTGATCGAACCTTCAGACCTTGACCACTTCCAGGCCTTAATGACAACTGACAGACGCAGTGTCAGGATGTATCAATACCCCGTACGTTCAGCTCAATCAGCTGTACCAACCCTGAGCACCCCGCGAGCTTTCCCAGAGCGTAACGCCATTAGAGATAAAGTTTTAAACAAATATTGTATGCGTATTGACTCTTCATGATAAAAATACCAGGTTAAATAAATGGCCCTTTGGAGCAGTGTTTCTGATACTCTTCAGGCTAGGAGATGGCAAAGGACAGCTGGGAGCAGGAGCTCGCAGGGGGACAAAGCAGACCATCTCCTCAGCGGGGGAGCAGGCAAGGCAGAGCAGCCACAGACTGACAGCTATGGCCAGCCAGCATGGTAGAGTTGTCAAGTCCCAGCTACTGTTTGCTTCCCACTAGAAGTGGAACAGTGGGCATATTTCCCCAGTCTACAACTTTCTCATGATATTCTTAATCCTCTCTGACAGTGCCTGCAATCCCTGCACACACACAGGCGTTCTGCTGCAGAGGTGAAGTACAGACACGGTGCTGAGCCTCTGCTGGACACCATAAAAGCCAGGCCTGGCCCTGCCCAGTGTGTCCACTGCAGCAATTCCTGTGTAAGGCCACGGAAAAGACCGAAAGCTTACTGAGAGCAGCAAGGACTGATGACACAGTGTTCACCTCTCCTTGCACAGGGCCATGGGATAATTATACCTATTAATTAATGAATTACTTGCCAAGAGTGAAGTGGCTTCCTATACAGATGCAATCACAACAATAAACCTGACATTACTAGACCCTATTTGCATTGCCGGTGTATCTTAAAGCAATAAAACTACAAAGGTGCAAGGCTTGCTTTACTTTCAAAGCAGGCAATGGGATCTAGTTAGCAATCATTACTACCCTCAGCTGGTTTGATGGTTTAGATCTAGGCTCCCTGCTATCCCATACAAAACTTCCATTAATAACCCTACTGCGTTGTATTCACTTGGAGCTCTTCAACTCATTAAAGGAACTAATGAGTCTTGAAAGAAAAAAGAAATCTCCAGGAACAGGATAAATATCCTTGTCTCCCTTTTACAAACTGGGGCAACTGGATAGATATTTGGAGTGCTCTGTGGGAGGGCAGGGACAGGGCAAAAGAAATCAAGCCCCAGGGTGGTGGTCTGACCATTCCCTCTTCCCACCTGAGCACATTACTGAATACCTACATCACAAGGGGAGTGGGAGGTGTGGGGAATGTTAAAGAAAAGACAATTCCCTTTCACTGCCTGGTTTGTGTATTTAAGGACTCCTGAGAAGTTAACATTGTACAGGACTCAAGTTTCCTGCATTTAACAAAGGCCCAAGACAAACAGAAACACTTTCTGCTCAGCCTCAGAAAGGGACACAGCCTCCTTGCTGACTCTCCAGTGGAGCATAAGACTGGGAGACCGCACAGCAAGGAAGCTCCTACCCCACCTTTAGTGTTTCTTCAGCTTCAGTCCCATGCTTCTGCATAAGCATTTCAGAAGGCCTTGTGACAGAGACATCAAAGGAGATGCTGAACCCTGAACAGCCTCTTTCCTAACAAATAAATGCTTGAGGAAATGAAGACTCAAGAATAGGAGGCACTGCATTCAGTTAGCATCTTCATAGCCTACCGAAGACCCACAACGACAAGCAGCCAAGAGAAAGAGGTGAAAGTTTTGCCTGCAGCTTTTAAAGATCAGTTCCCTTCAGGCTACAAAAAATATTTGAAATCTAGGTTACGCTCCAGATTTCAGCACACACACTTTGCACAGCAAGATGGATCTGCACAGGGAAATGCATGCCCCTCATCTGGTCCTCTAGGCCACCTCCCTGCAGCCAGCCTGCCCCCAGAACACACTTCAAACTACCGCAGCAGCTCAGAGAAAGCCCCTCTATTTCTCCTGAGCACCAAGTTTCAAAAAAACACAGAATGCAGGATGGTTTAGTGTTCAGATTACGTTCTCCAGCAAAAGGTGACCGACAAGTTAAATTTTTCCTCTGTCTTATTAAAGCAGATTTGAGGACTTTGTTAGAACAAAGTGTGATTGATTGCTTTCCTCTCTGGGAACCCTACAAGCTAATTATCAATGAACTTGTTAATCCAATGACAGTAACTGAAGTAAAGTTTACCCTCTGCAACTCCATGGAACAGGATTTTCAGAGACAATCATCAAGCAGTAGCACAGCCAGCAAGATTTCTGTTCAGTTTTCACATCCCTTAAGCACATCAGAAACTCAACAAAGCCCCCTTTGCTCTCCATGCAATGAGCTGAGCGAACTGCACTTCAAGGTCCACATTCAGGGAACATGTTGAATAGCGTGAGGTCCCACACAAATGACTTTGCTGAAACAGGGTACGACCCAACACGACAGCAGGAACTGGGATCTCACCTTGCACAGCTGATACCAGTGTATTTTTCCAGAGAGTAGTGTTTCTAGGATAAAATTCCCAGGTTTATTTGCCAGCCCTGGCTGGTACGTCCCTTGCCAGACTGTGACTGTTCTAGGTAGGAATCAGAGAACAGCACAAACAGCAGTTTTCATTAGGACTCTTGGTACTGCCTCCACTGATAACAGTGAGAGGAGGAGGTTACAAAGTTAATGAATATTGCTCTTGTGATTTTCACAGAAGGAGGGAGAGTTTAATTAAGTTTAATGTACTCTTCCAAGGATCTCAAATAATACAGCAATAGTAGCCATCAGGAAGTCTGGATAAGCAACTAGATAATATTTAATATTCAACAAAATACTATCCTCCAGGATCAAGTACGGAGTCATAACTCCCCATAGCAACAGATAACATTCAGCTCCTACACTTGATGAGATATCCAGAGCAAACAACCATTCGCATAGAGAGATCTAGTCACAGTTTTCACACTTTGCATTCAGACAACACTCCCTCACTGCCCTCTGTCCCCACACCTCGGCTTCACCAAGAAAGCTTCCCAGAAGACAGGTCCCCATGTGCTGAACTCTTTTTACCTACAATCTGCTTTGAGAAGCCTCTGTCTGACAGCAATTCTGAAGGATTTCTGCTATTCAGCAGTGCCTGAAGCATCATGCGCTGCCCTCCTAGAGAGTGTGTGTGTAACACTAATGGAAAGCAGCTGGTGGGCTGAAGCTGATCTAACAAAAAAAAAGTAACAGGAGGAAATACCTTTCATACAGTCACACAGGCTCAGTCTGTAATTGTGTGAGAAGCCAAAAGGATAAGCAGGGGGAAGGGCAAACAAGACAATAACATTCATAAGCTACTACAGAAAACAGTGGAAATGCACTCGATCACCTGTCCAGAAACTGAGTAAATGCCTCTGTGCCCTGCATCCTGCCCCATCTCCACGGCCTCACTGCGTCCCAACAATCATGCCATTTGCTAAATCACTGCAGAACAGTCTCCCTGCACATGGGGACACGACTGCAGCATCCAAACACAGACCTGTGTTACCCTAAGCCTGAGGCAGGTACCAGTAGCAGAGCAGCTGTTAGTCTGTACTCAGCTCGAGAGGCCAAGCTGACTTCCAAGCTACCACAGCCTTGCAACACCTGGCACCCATGCCAGACAGATTAACCTGTTTTGGACATGCCACTTCACGCTGCCCTCATATACCTAATTACTTTGCAGTGCTTATTAGCATGACCTCGTATGGTTGCTGTCAGCACGAGGATCTTCACTGCAAGTTTGTATCTGCTCCGACAATAGAGCAAATATCTACCTGTTTGCCAAAAGCGAACTAAACTGTTTCTAAATAACCCATCCCTGATAATAATTATCACATAGTTTTTCCAGTGCATTTCCTGGTCTGCACCAATCAGGAGAAATGTGAGAGAACTTTGCTCAAATCAAGACTGGCACCAACATAGTCATGATCTAAGCACACGAGAGAGCTCAGCCAATATTTTGGGCCTAGACTGCCAGCAAAAGATTTGGCACACTTTGCTGTTAAAAATGTCCACCACGGAGAGTATCACTGGGGAAAACGGGGAGGGGAGGGTTCTGGGTACAAGCTGCCTGCAGTACAGCCCAGGAGACAGAGCTCCAGAGAGCATGCAGGGAGACACTGCAACCAAAGCTCCGAGATGACAGGACGAGGGGCAACAGTTTTAAACTGAAAGATGGTAGGTTTAGATTGAACATGGAATCTTTTGCTATTAGGGTGGTGAGACACTGGGACAGGTTGTCCAGAGAAGTTGTGGGTGTCTCACCCCTGAAGTGTTCAAGGTCAGATTGGATGGGGCTTTGAGCACCCTGATCTAGTGAAAGATGTCCCTGCCCACGGCACGGTGGGTGTTGGACTAGATGATCTTTAAAGGTCCCTTCCAACCCAAATCTTTCTGTGATTCTGTGATCATCCATGTGACCAATTTACCCGGATAGTTGCTTGTGAGGCACCTAGTTAGGATGAGGGACATGAGATTTGGTCAACAGTGACACAGTTCTACATAACAGGAAAACTCAGAGGAGTAAACTTGGTTGCTCATCGAGTAGGAAGCTCGGTTGGTAGTTCTCTGTGTAAGTCTCAGAGGCAAATGGCTAAGGAGAGTGCTGTCTGTTCTTCCCCTGATGCTTTACTGCTGCTTTTACAGAAAAGTCCAGTGTTCTAATACCTGCTAAGCGGGTTTCAGCAAGTAAACATTATCGGCAGCTTTTGAAGGCAGAAACAAAAAAAAACAAAAGGAACAATGAGGTACCCAAGGACTGGGGCTTTGAGAACCTCTAGTGAGCACCAGACAGACAAACCACAACTTTTACACAGTGTCTAGCCCTGCTTTAAAGAAGCTGCGGAAAAGTAGCTCCCTCCTCCTCCCCACAACAGCTACTGGTTTACTGGACTTTGACAGGATTTCCATAAAACCAGTGTCTTGTAAGAGCATGAAAGACACTACTAAAACCCCCTGGGTAAAGAGGAGTTGGGAGAAGAGGCTTTCATGCTCTGCTTCAGTGCCAGAAGGTGGCAATGCGGTGATACTGCAGGAGAGATGCTGAAAAGGGTGCGATCCAGGATAGTCCTACTCTTCCAAGTCAAAGAAGCAGCATGAGAATGAGAAGGGAAAAACAGACCCTCATACAGCTAAGGGCATGGCTTCACTCCAGCAGCACAAGCAGAGCAGAAAGCTTCACACAGAGACTGCATCTACCATGTGGGAGAGGCACAAGACTGCACTCTTCGCTGCCTCTAGATCTTGCTGAGACACTCCTCCCAAGCCCTCATCTCCCATAAACAAGAGGAGCAGTCTATACCCACCAGCTTCTTTTACAAAATCCTGGTTATACTAATGTACCTTCAGAGCAAAAGCAATGACAACAGGCCCCTCGGTGCTCTGTACCACGGAAGCATGAGGAACAGGCAGTCATCAAACTGCATTTCCTCGAAGGCTGGAGGGCCAGGCAGAGTTCCCTGCAGCCCTGCCCAGCAGCACTGCGGCAGCCAGCCCTCCCTCATCTCCACTCCTCCACTCTGGGCACCCAGAGCCCGCCTGCTGCGCAGGCATCCCAGCGCGCAAGCACCATGGTCATCTCCCTGCTGCTGCAGGGCACAGACGCCCCCGGGTTCAGAGCCCCCCGCGCAGCGCATTGGGGCCCAGAGGGCACGGCCTCCCTCACAAGTTCTGTGCACTGCTCATTGGCAGCTCATCACCAAAAAGTGTTGTGGAGCAAGAGCTGCAAGCAGGCTCAGCAGGAACCTGCCCCCGCCTTGGGAGCTGTTTTACACTGGCCCCTCGCCTATGACCCCCACAGAATCACAGAATGGTAGGGGTTGGCAGGGACCTCTGTGGGTCACCCAGTCCAACCCCCTGCCCAAGCAGGGTCACCCAGAGCAGGCTGCACAGCACCGCGTCCAGGTGGGGCTT
>Ga0065711_1028456_pt1 | contig 41118 bp, 20 predicted proteins | sample Hoacrofraction12_FD_59098 | JGI IMG/M metagenome (GOLD analysis project Ga0065711, IMG submission 59098) | Hoatzin crop microbial communities from Cojedes, Venezuela - Epithelial fraction 12 v2 (version 2) | ecosystem: Host-associated > Birds > Digestive system > Esophagus > Crop | place...
ACGTAATCCATTCTTGAGGACTTTAACAAATATTCTTCACAGACGTTCTGTCTCTCTTTGAGCCTCTCACATTGATCTTCCTGTAAACAGATAGCTGAATGTTACAAAGATCATCATAAACAAAGGGCCATATTCTGAAAAAAAGTGGCCTCTTGTCCATTTTGTGTTTTGTTTCTGTCAGCTTTAAAATTTACAAATAATAAAAAGGGAATGGCTATCAAAGCAATAGGCACTTCAGCTTGTTCGTATAAACTAAATTTCATCTTCAAGCTGAACAGTAAAGAGTACAAAACACGAGATTATATGAATCACCTTTAGCCATTTGGGGAGGAAAAATGACAACAGGTGATTGAGCAGCCAGTCAAAATAGCTTGAAACTGGAGCACCAGATGCCTGTAACAGCTCACTCGTAAAGGACCTGCAAATCAAAACTTCCCAGCAAAGAATAGTAACTAATAGTTTGAATATTTGAAGTATCTAACCAGACTGAAGGCTGTCTCCACATCTGCCCCCTGTAACTGACTTATGTATTCAACATTACTCTAGTTTCATTATTGAATAATTTATTTTTTCTTAAAAAAAAATCTCAAAAAAATCATGCACAGAGGGAGGGGGAAGGGAACTAAAACTATTTAATACATTATTCATCAGAAATTATTCCAACAGCTTTGTATCCAGCCTAGTAGCATCTTTACTTCAGGCAGAGATAATCTTCACCAAGTCTTTCCAAATTAGGTGTGATATAACACCTTCTCTGATATTGTCGATACAGTCCTGTACAGCACTTGCAAAGGAAAATGGTGCAGTGCTACACAAGGTACTATACAAAAATCCAACATAAGGAAACAAGGCTAGAGCACCTATCTTCCAGGAACAGAGACTAATTTTGGGGGGAATTAGCTCAGGCCGTTGCTGTCAGGGTGCACTGCTGCTGAGTTACATCAGTAAAATAATTCATTTTTTAATGGCTGGAGACCTATGCTGTAATTCTGCACTAAAGTCTACACTAAAATTTATTAAGGACTTTTCAGCGTGTTGGAGCTATACATCTAGACTAGATCTAATCTTCATTAACTCTTAGGAGGTATAGCTGCAGTAAAGCACTGACGCTAAACCCTCAAAGCACTGGGTAGACTCACTACGTGTGTTCAGTTACCTTGCCCAGGGTTCTGATCCTGACATATGTTGGTGCCTAACTACAGACAATTGAGGAGAGACCTCAGATGCTCAGTGGACATACTCAGGCCTTTCAGGGACAAGATCTATCCCAGATGTGTCAGAAGACAGCTCACAGTTACAAATGAACATTTGGAAAAAGTAAAAAAAGCAACCATCAAAAAACCAAACCCAAAATAAAACCTGTCTTTACTGAGGTGCTCAGAAAAGCCTCATAAACCCTAACTACTTCTAGGTGAAATTCTACAAGCCTAGTAAAAAGAGATGGAACATGTTTGCAGTACCAGGAGACATTAAAGATGGACTCAGGAAGACCCTTCTAGTTGTTATATTCAAAGACTTGCCACAGGCAAAAAGGAAAAGCACTTCATACAAGGATGCAAGAATTTATTGCTACTCCAATTAAAATCCAGAAAGAGACAGGACTAGCCTAGTTAAAATGTCACCTGCACAACAAAACAAGTTGTTTAATTAAAGGAGAAAGAACTAATAATGCAATTAAAACTCTAATTATATAGAGTGTGCTACCTAATTATCTGTCCCTGTTCTTTGAGGTTTCTTCCCCTCAGAGTCACCAGCCATGGTTTCCTGGTGCTGCTAGCCATGCAAGGTTGGGGAAGAATTTGGGGTTGAGGTGTGGTGTTAGCAACCCATGCTCTTGCCAGGAGATCAGTGCTGATGGTGCTGCTTTGGGGTTGGTTTATGGCAATTTAGATTTTGTTGCCCACCAACATTTTTCGCTCCTGATGATCGGCAATTTACTACAATTTTTTGCTGACTGGAGGCTCTTTGCTAGGCTTTTGCCATGTATGTATCACTCAGCAGTACCAGATATGCTGTAGGTAGGCATTAGATCACAAAATTCAATGAAACAAGTCCAAATAATTGCGAGGATGAAGGTTAGTGAACATGACCCATCACTAAGCAATAACCATGTAACCCTTCATTTTTTCTGCTAGACATTAGCTACCCAACTGCTCTGCAGCTAATGCAAGCAAATTAGTCGTGAACATTCCTTGGGCTAAAATGAAGCGATGTGGCATACAGTCTGTCGCTACCAGTGATAGCACTGTATAGAATAAGCTACAAGGATACAGAGCACAGCGCTACCAGCCTCTTTGGTTCATTTTGTCTGTCTCTCTCTCTCTCAGACTACAGGGCCTAGCATCACCCTTCCCTGGCAGTCCTGTACGTGGGTTTGGCCTCAGCAACAGGTCTGCAAAAGACTGAAAGTCAGGGGTGTCTGTGACTACAGTCTCCAACAAATCCAGCGTGCAGACTGCAAACAGCCTAACCCACCTAATTTCATGTATAGTCTATTATTCTAGGTATGCTAATGACAGAACAGTCTTTCCAATTTTAATAATGTCATTTTGACATTCTTAGCTGACTCAGATAGAGGAAGCCTGAGGATAACTTTATCGCAAAGTAGCAGATGGCCATTAATGATGGGGATCAGACTCTGGGTTCAGGGTGAATAAAACGTGGTATTTCCTAGCAGTGATTAATGAGGTAAAATGCGTCTAATTTGGAGATGCTGCAAACAGAGTGGCTAAAATTCTAGCCTGACAGAGGGTAAGCACCACTGCAAGCAGTCTGGTCTCTACTTCCAAAATTCTGTAAGGCCTTAAAAAAGGACCAACCTTTGTATCTGGAGTGACCAAGAGAAATGTTTACTTATTTCTATATTTAGCCACATAACTTGCTATACATGGATACATGGATAGTATCCCCTGCAGTTACACAGTTTACACATGTTGATGCATGCATTAGTCTGTTTTGATTTCTTGAAGGATGTATAATTACAGGCAGAAATGGTATTTTCAGCATTTACCTCCAGCATTTAAACACTTAAGCCAGAGAATCTCACAACTTGCTCAACGTGCTAGCACTGTTTTCCAGTGAATGTGGATAATCAACAGAGAGGTGTTGTTAGAAGCTTTTCTATGCCCCTGTTCCCATTCAGAAAAGTATCTGAGAGATGTTCAGCCCATCTCAACTTCAGAAGACTAAAAACCGAGAATTGAATCTAAGCTAATAATCTAGCCTTCCTTTGCAGTCAGTGTGAGTCACTTCATCTAGTTAATTTTAGGATAGGACAAACTGCCCTTTGGAGTGGCCAATTTCTTACTGTCACTATATTAGACTAGCTGCCCAGCTTATTGATGGCTATAGCAAAATTATTTCCAGAAGAAATACATCCTACCAGTGCAAAATGCTAGATCATTGCTTTCTGCATCCTTTACCATCTGCTGCAACATGGAAAATCTCTTCAGCGTTGAAGTCTCTCCCCAAAGTATACAGACAATGTACCATCTAACCTCTTGTGTTAACGTTGGCAACCAAATGCTATACCCCTTAGTGATACTAGTCAGAATATTATCTGCCTAGCTGGGAATCACAAGAGAACCAGACCCCAGTTCTGCTGCTGTAAATAACGGCTGCCCCACCACTCAGCCAGTGGGAGGGTAGAAGGGCAGGAAATATGAAGAGTACACAATTACACACCAGGTACCAAAATATTCATAGCTAGGCTACAATTCAAGGGATGAAACAAACCAACATCAATGCTGTAAAACTAGACTGAAAAACACCTGAAATATTTGTAGCTCTTAAATTCCTTGAATATGTTGAGACGCCTCATGCCAGTTACCTCACCTAATGGCATCTGTCCAATAATACGCTTGTCATCACACCTCCTCACTGTTTTGTTTGTCTGCTTCATTAAAAAAAAAAAAATAAATCACTGAATTTTACTACCCTTTTGTCAAAGAGTAGCCCAATGTCTTGTTTTTGGACAAGGTTGTCAGACAGAGAACGCTTTTCAAAAGACAGATTTTTCAGAATAGTGCTCTGGGGTAAAGGAAAGCTCCTCTGGTTTCTCCCAAAAGCAGCAAAGGGTTAGCTCACGTTTCTGCAGGGCTGACACCGGAGTTTGTCGTAGCCCACTGAATAAGCTTGCTGGGCCCTGCACGAACAGCAATTTAGATAAACCACACTGATAGCTCACATGTGGAAAACTCTGCCCCCCTCCATGTTTCTTTTCATTATATCACTGTGCACAATTTTGATGGGAAAACATCCTCTTTCCATTTTTAAGCATTTATGCATATTGACAGATGTACGTTTTTTAAAAAAATAACAGCTACGGTCTGCGCGTACTTTCTAGAAAACTTCAAGACAAAAATTGTCTGTCCCTCTCTCTGTCTGGCTTTCAAACTGGTGATGCCCAGAAAAACACCCCGTCTGCTTCAAAGCCTTGGTTAGTGTCTCAGCACCAGTGCCTGCAGCTGGTGACGCAGTAGCGTTTCAGAACTTGCCATTATTTTGCTCTTAGAGGGTTCCAAAGCTGAGGAACTGATGTCTTCAGTTTATTTATGTTTTTCTGACATGAATACAGCTTTTGCTCCTCTTAATGTAATATGATGCAACTGTTAAGTACATTTTAAAACCTAGCAATGTTTCTTTGCAGTTTGTCTCTTGCAGAAGCAGTATTTTCTGTATGTTTATTGCAATTTCTTTATAGGATACTTGTTATGCATGACTGATTAATAAGCCCCAAGCTATACTCAACCTGCTACCCACAGTAAATTGTTCTTTCTGTTGTCTGTGTCATTTTCTTTAAAATATCAAGCTGTTGTATAATTAAAGAGTCCCTTGAAGATCTTGTTTCAATAAACAATCATTTCTTCCACTGTGTGAAGTTCTTGTGCTAATAAACAATTTAACAGCGTACATTATTTTTCTGGTCTCCAGAACTAACCTTTAATGGAAGACCCGCTAAGGCAAAACTTGAAATGTGATGCTGACTGGATGTACAGATTCAAAACTTCAGCGTGTGTTCTGTAGCTCAGTACTAGATCTGTTCTTTATCTGCATATTGTGTGAGTTATAGAAGATTAATTGCTCACAGTAATGTTTAGACGCTTTTATATGTCACCCAGAAGATGGCTGAAGAGTTACTTATCTCCAACAGCTTTATCCTTAATTACCTTTCTCTCTGATAATTCCAAATTTGGGATTCAATGCACAGTGAAAATCTCCTGTATTAATTAGAGATTGTAACTTTGTTATACATGTGTTTTCTACAATAAATGGCTTTTCCTTGAATACTGAATGTTTTGTGAAAATGGCAACATCTTTGATAGCTTTGCAATGTTTCCAGAAACTTTGTCCAGATTTTTAATATTGTCAAATATCATACAGTGACACCAGGGCTTATGCATGAGTATATGTATATATTTTCAGTCACTGATAACTTTGACTATAATTTCATTCTTCTGGGGAAAAAAAAGGGGAGTTAAGGTGTTTTTTTTCATTTTTAGTGCAATTTAATAAAAGTGCTTGCTTAAAGTGATAAAAGATAACAAAAATCTGTGCAAAATTAGGACATCACATCATTTCAGATCCTACAACACTATCTATGAAACAGTTTTTTAATCACTGGTTTAATGAGGTATACTTTGGCAGCAAGTTTAAATCTCTGAAAATTTGATGATAATAGTTCTTAGCTTTGGGTGTGCTTGAATACCAGGATGCCTTATTTTTCTTTTCCGATGCTACTTTCAGTACAACTTTAGACAAATTCTTTAGCTGATGTAAGATGTCATAGTTCTGAAACACTGGATGTATAGCATTTTATGTTAGATATGAACTTTCCCCAAAGACATAATTTTTTTCCACATTTAAGCTTTCTCTAAGAAAACTATATTGGCTATTACAGTCCTCACATCAGTATTTTTTCAGATTACTTTGGATACTTCCCTGTCTTCACTTATAAATGCCATACACTTTCTACGTTCTACTAGTAACTATACTCTGTTATAAAATTCTGCACTTGCTACATTTTCATTTTCTTCTGTTACATTAAGTTACCTACAAATCTCTGGCCTACTTCAATATAAATATACATGTGACACATTGTTGAGTTCCATGTGTGTGCTTTTCAGACTCAAAGAGATAGAGAACTACGTTTATATTACTCAGTGTTAAAAAAATATCCTTCAAACACCACAGAGGAACGGTCCATCACCTACAAAATTATTTTGTTCATTTCATCCTCCTGTGCCTTCAGAACTCTGATTTTTATAGTGGCGTGTTGGATTTTCATTTGTCCAGCATCCTTCAGTTTGGTACAGTTAGATGGACGGGTGGTTTTTTTTAAACTGTTGATTCCACTTCAGAGATGCCTTTTAGCAATCCCCATGGAGCACCCTCATAGCGAGATTCACTGCTTTAGAGAATCCTGCCACCACTGGTTCAAGTTCCTAACAAAGTAAAACGTTCTCACAAACAGCCAGAAGGCTTTCTGCAATGTCTTTGAGATGAGAATTAAGAGGGTGATGAGAATTATCTTACCATAAGCCCCAGGATAATGTTGCCTAGTGACACAGGTACTGAGCAGAGCATAACCATGTAAAAGGGCAGACCACGTCTTGATGCTGGCAAATCCTCCCTCTGCTCCGGATTTCGGTTACTTCATTTTATTCTCCCCTCATTCCAAACTCATTACACAGATACGCTGATAAACGTGCATCTCATTTCCTTAAAGGCTTATCCACTTGGTTCTCTGGCCTTTTGCATGATAACTTCCTTTTGTTGATAATAGAGCAGCCTTTCCTCAAATTCCCTAGTCTATAACCAGCACCTGAAAGCACATGCAATACTATAACATGCTCATCCCTGATCTTCCGGTATATATTTTAGCAGCTGTTAAACACATCCAATAGGATAATGGATTTTTGTTTTTTCCCCTCTCAGGAGTTACATAATGATATTCCTTACCTTCAAGGACATCCAATTTTCACTGTATTTCTGTGTTATGCAATACTTTCATCTTTTCTTTTTTTGTGAACAAGATCACATTAGAATTTTTATCCATTTTCTGTCTCCACCCAGGAGACACTATAGCACTTCCCTCCAAGGGTATGAGTTCCTCCAGCTACATGAACTTCTTTGGCCCTACCCTATTATTTAATAACCAGAGCTCATTCCTTCAGTTATTTTTATCTTTAAGGCCATACTCTCATAATTTATACCTGTGCCCATACTGTGACATTCTGCCATCAATCCTTTATCTTCTCCTTTTTGATTTGCAGGCTGGTTCCCTGCCTTGTTTTTCACTGGAGGGATTTAGCAGAGTTAGACATGTACAAAGAAGGGCACCTAGTAGAGAGGAATGGATCATGTTCTGCACTGAGAATGGTTAAATAAGGTAGAGCTCTCCAGTTTAGTAATAAAGGACGGGCGACAGGAGTACACAAAAATGCAGATGGTTCAGGCAAGTTGAATGGACAACACGATGGCTCTTTCTGAGACCCTAAAAAGCAGAGGGAACTCAAGCAAACACACTGCTCAGGCCACAAACGTCGCCCTGCCCGGACAGTGGGCCCTCACCCCTGGGGAAGGGCCACTCATTGCACGGTTGTGCAGGCAGAGCACAGCTTGGACAAGACATCGTTTTCCTCTGATTGAGCCCAGCAGTGCCTCCAGCCTCTCCCTTTTTTCTGACCAGGTAACATGCTTCCACCTTTGCATTTTTTTGCTTTACAGCCCCTCTCTCCTAGAAAGGAACAGCCCTTCTCGGAAACCTGAGCACAAATCCCCATTGGGAGGCTGCTAGCTGAGGCTTCTTTTCTGTGACTTGTGACCTGCGTTCAACTCTGCCTGGTGCCCTACTCCATCCACCAGATAACTTATTCCTAAACACACAGACTTTTGGCATGACATCTTTCCTTCCTGCGCTCATCTCAGATTAGCCACTTTTCCTACAAACTCACCATAACAACTCCTGATCTTTCAGTGGGGTTCATCCCTGCCAGCCACAAAAGGGCATGTTCTTAGCGTGATAAAAATGTCTCTGCAAATAAGCCAGAAGCATCGTGTGAATGCAAGAGCAGAGTTCAGGCAATACAGCTCTCCAAAGCTGTTTTTGAACATCTCTTGTTAGAAGATGTATGATGCATACTTCAAAAGTAAATCTCAGAGGGTACTCTTAGACGGTCCTCTAGAATACTTACAGTAAAACCATATGTGATGTCATTAAGTAGAAGAAGAAAAACACTGGGTATAACTAAATTAACCCCTTCTGTATTCAAACAACAATCAATAGGAGACCACAGATGAGAGAAGTGGATAATTTATACACATTACTTTCCTCTTCCAAAATCCTTTTGAAGGTCACTCCCTCTTTTTTAATAGGGATTTTTTAAGATATACACCATATTCCCCCTAAACCACAGTGAGCAAGTGACCTTCAACTGATAAATGCAGTCTACTGTTAAGTTAAAAAAGGAGAACAGCAAAGGTCTTAGAATTCTTAGCAACTATTAAAACAAAAAGTTATATTTTGGAAGAATTAGGCTGTCTGTCTACTGCACCTACATGAAACAGCTTGGAAAACAAAAAGCAACTATTTACTTCACCTTGTCTAGAAAATGGGTGATTAAACAAAAAAGCAAAATCAAAACAAAACCCATCCAAATCAGCAGTTTGGCGTTCTTAGTGGAAGAACAAAGCAGAATTTCAGTGGTGAATTCACTAGAATATATTTGGATTACAAATATACCAGTTACAGAATAATTTTCTTCCTCTGAAGCAGAGCGCACCGAATCACTTATCACAAAGTGTTATATTACATAAGAGATGAGGACTTCAAAACCTAGCTTTTTCTGGGCTCTGGTCTGGTGCCGAGTACATTGGCAGCCATCTTCCAGCCAGAATATTAGAGGAGATTTGTAACACCATACTGCCAAAGAAGGGTTGTACCACTTGTCCAGTGCTAAGCTGTGATGAGTTTTTCTTTCAGCAACGAAACTACAATTCAGGAACACTGGGATCTCATGCACAGTCACTGCCATGAGCTACAGCCAGTATCCCAAGTAAAATCTATTTCTACACAAGTAGAAGGCTTAGCACTATCATAAGCAACTATCAATTTTGGTGAATGTATATGCATACATATTTAATTATTTATAAAATACACACGTATGCAACATATCTTGATGTCCTGGCAGAAGAAAACACCAATGTTTGTATTTTTTAGCAACTTCATGCAGTAAAGCATTATTTTTCTGTTTAAGACAAAAAAGGGGGAGAGATAGTAAGACTTTAAGCTAAAAATGACCTAAAAACAAGTTGGTGTTTAAAATCAAGAGATCCACCTCTTATTACTCTTTGGCACTTCAGGTCTGTTTTTTTTTTATTTTCTTTCTCACCCCTCCCTTTTATTTTTCACCTTTGGCCTCAGTTCCTTTGTTCTCTTTTAATTATAATCCTGCTAAGCCTGGACATCTCTGTCTACTCTGCTCTAGTCATTCTTTGAATACTAACTAGGACAAGAGAGCAAGCAGTTTCTTCTGTGTGCTCTCAAATGTTAATATCAGAGAAGTGCTGAATCAAATGCCAGTCATGCCACAGCAGTAATTCTAAGCCAAAATGGTATGATTAACTCTGTTCCCATAAGCAGACTTGCTTTCAAAGAAGAGGGGAGACCCTAGAAGAAGGGTGAATATCATACCTAACTTCACAGAGGTGAAAAGGAAGATACAGACAACTGGAGATGAGCTATCTTAACTTCAGTGCCCAGAAAAATATTAGAACTAATTATAAGACAATTAATTTGTCAGTGCCTGGGGAATAAATAAGTGACAAGAAATGGCTGACATTATTCACGAATCTATCCTGCCAAACTTGTCTGGTTTCCATCTCTGGCAAGGTAACTTATCTAATGGATAGAGCAGTAGATGTCATACATCTTAAATTTAGTAAAGCTTCTGATCAATAATTCCTACACGGCAGCATAGATTATTGAAGCTGTTGTTGAAGGGTTTATGCTGCAGATACTGCTTGATGAGCAGGCAGACATGCCGCTGTCTGGCATCCAGGTGCTGCCTTCACCAGACTAATCTTCATCAGGTGCCCACAAGTAGAGCTCCTCAGGGAGGGGTGCTCCAGGGGAACATATAGAGCACTGAACTCTTCTGGTGGGCCATGGACATCCCACGTGCATTTTCCCATCCAGTATTCAGTTACTGTAAGGAGAGAGGACATTAGCTGAATAAACCTACTCCAAGAGCAGACGTATATGAAGTGGGCTGTAGAGGGCTTGTCTGTGCATAAACTGAAAAAATGATGCAAAGTCAGACAGGTAACTAATAAGCACTTTGGAAAAATAGGTTATCAGTGAGCTAATAAAATAGAGAAATACTCCAAAGTTTATCAAATTTGTTAAAATGACAAATGCAAATGGCTTCATTTTGGAAGGAAAATTCAAACACACAAATACAACTTGAGGAGAAGTTGAGTAGGCAGGAGAAATTCAGGAAAGGATGACAAAGGGGGGGCCACAAACAGAACAAATTCATACTGTGCTGTAATTTTCATTTCTCAGGTCAATGCTCTGACAGGATCTGGAACCATACTCTTCTCCTATCTACCCCTAGTCCTCCAGCCCAGGATCACAAATTTTACTTATGGATCATTTACCAATGGAAATGCTAATTGCTAGCTGCCAGGATTCAACCACAGATGAAAGTAATTTTGAGAATTTGGAGTTTTGGGCTTTGTTTCCTGCACAAGCAATAACAAGGAATTTGGCACCTTAGCCCTCAATTGCTCCTATTAAGTGAATCAATTCTCCTATAATCCCAGTAAAAAGGGTTTTCACTTCTGCAATCATTGGAACATCTATTATGAAGGCTCTGGGGGAGTTGATTCAAAATTAGTAAATAGATTAATTAGTTTGCTTAGTTAGGTATACCACGTTGAATATTATGCCATAAGTATCTCCTCAGTACTCTACCATAAGACTTCCTATTGTTGATATATAGTGGATTATAAACACTTGAGGCAGGACCCATGTCATGATCCTGTGTTGCTATGTCTGTCACTGCGAAACACTGTCCACTACTAGCACATTAAGTTGCTACTCCAATACAAACAATAAAAAACTACAATAATTTGTCTACCATAATGCTCTCAGCTGTTAGAGAGAAGAGCTGATACAACACCACAAGAAACTAAATGAGGCATTTTTGTAATCACCTTGCTTCTATAACTCTTGTAGATTAAGCTCAATACTGTCATATTTAATTCCCAACACTGAAAGGAAAAACTAAAATCCCAAATATTGCTGTCATTGTAGCAAAACAACTCAATCAATCAATCTTATTAAAGTTCTCCAAACTATTCCTGAAGTTAAACTGAGTAGGGCTGTTGTGCTGAGAGAGGAATTTGACCCACAGCACAGTATGATGCCAGCATACTTACGCATTCATTTCCAGAGTACAGCAGGTTTTGTGATTTGTAAGCTTTTTATTCCCCATAAAGACGCAACTTAATGTGCCTCTGTAATGCTTTTCACTTAACTTATACTGAGATAGCTCGGAGTGTATCTGAAATGTTACATAATCATTTCCAAGTTCTTATTCTATTCCCCACTCCTGGCATTTAGCAAATGGTATTTTTGTTCATGTAAGTCACATTCTTCCCAACTGCAGAGTCTTTTCACAAAAATCAAATTAATCTTTTACAAAAATCAGACTCTTAGTATGAATATGCCCAATTTCATTGAATTTTTCTTATAGCTTTACACTCATAGGGTAAGTCAGTGAAATATAACTGAAATGTCAAATGAAATATATGGCAAAGTGATTAGGAAGAAACTTTTAGCATTTGTTACAGATTAATATGTTAATTACAGCACATATTGTGGAAAAAGATTAAGTATCACCAAAGTAAATTTATTTTTAACCAGCTTTATTCCTCACACTTCATAAATTAACTAGCAGAATACATTATGGCAAAGAATTCAGACACTAAGATTACTAGAAATTATGCAAAACTCCAAAGCATACAAGGTTGCAATACAGATAACGTCTTTGCTTTAAAATAAGCACTTCATCAAAGAGAATTATGCTTCCTCTGAAATACCTATTTCCATAGACTACTTGCAGGTAGCTCTAAAATAGCTTACCACAATGACAATGCCAGAACTGATCAATTTTAAACTCTATTTTTGTCATGTAACATATTAAGAAAAACAAAATGTTGATTCTAAGAATAACAATGCAAACACTCATCTGACATTAAAAAAATGCTGAGAGAAATAGCTGCACTTGTAAAAATAACAAAATACTACAAAGTAATGTAACACTGAATCTTTAAACAGAACAGAACATGCCATGAGATGTTGATGGCTGCAAGAACTTCTCATTCGTTCTTGAATTTAGACCTATATGCAAGCTGAAAAAACTTCAAAAACAGAGTCTAAAACAATAGCCATAATGAAGACTTTGGGAGGTTTGCCATGGATTTCAGAAAAAAGTAGGGGTTTGATAAAGTTATATGATATATTTTGAGAAAGTTACATGGATTCAATGGCCACTAAAGGCAGCAGAAGTCTTTCCTTTCATTTCAGTGGGTTTGGATATAGCCTTATGCAGAACAAGGGGTGGGAACCATCTGGAGCCCAAAGTCTGACCGTTTTCAAAAGCATGGCTTTTGAATATCTCTGTGTAGCTTGTCTACCGCATCATAAAAACACAGTCTTCATGCTGACATGCTCCTTGCGATAAACCAGTAGAGATATGGGAAATACAACCATTGTGTAATTTGCATTAAAAATAATGTTGTATGGTGTTTGGTTAACTCATGTTCGGGGCAACTTCCCAAATATTTTGACACCTTGAGCATAACAAATAATTTCCTCCTGGTATAAAGCATTATTTTTATAATAAGGGAAAGAAAGTGATATGCTGAATTACAGGTCCACCTATCAAGAATAATCCTATGTTGATTAAGATGTATAAGCATTCAGGTTAACAAAATAATATCTAATTCCAAGCTCATTAATCCCACGATTTGTAATTACTCTAGTAAAGAACAATGCCCCTATCATTCTGAGGGTTTAGAAGATTATTTGTAAGCTTTCTATGGAGAGGCCCCTCATTAGATTTCCTGTAAAAGATGAATTCTACTGTATTTTGGGGACCAATATGTAAGAAAAACTTACAGGTTTGAGATCTGGAAGCATACCAAGATGATGAGACCAGACAAGAATATAATTCTACTACTATCTGGGCGTCTGTACCCTAGCAAAATGCCAGAGCAATCACAATCAGTAATCTGAGTTCAAAGATACTACTAAGCCATCCCCCTCTCTCACTAAGGCCTTCCATATGTGTAGAGGGCATATTGTCACTAATTTTGTTAATTCTGTTTACTGTTTGTTAGAACTCCACGCTGAATCAGGATCCCTTTGCTTTTTGTGCTGTTTTAGCACATTTAACAAGACATCATCAGTTTTAACAAAACAGAAGAATTTTTCCCCATTTTACAAAACAAGGAGAACAGAAAGCCCAAGGGAAATTCTGCCTCACCTTGGCTGTTCCTGTGAAAGATGCAGAAAGAGATAGACATTGGTGATAAGTTAATGTTATTGTGATTGCAATTCAAGAGGTGCAATCACAATTTGTTGAAGCATTGTTAGGCTATCATGAAAGAGAGATGACATTGGGTCTAACATTCCTTAAATTAACAGGAAAGAGTCTCAAAAACTTCAAAATACTTTGATTCAGGCTCACACAAGTCCTGCCGATGGCAGTCCCTTTGGTACATCGTCTTCCTAGTGCTTTGTTTCTCTTCAAATAGCCCATTTGTAACATGCTAGTTTCACAAATGATCTATATCCTCACTGGATCTCTGCAAGGCTCACAATCAAATTTGTTCTTGGCCGCTTCAGCTGCAGCCTCTGGAGTTTCAAATTGCTGAATAACTCTCAACATATCTGGAAAACCATCAAAGATCAATCCCCTTAGCTTATTGCAAGCGTATCAGGAGTTATTCATTCCTAAAGTCTATAAGCTTAATGGTTTTCTCAGACATGCAGCTAGTCTCTACTGTGCCTGTAGGAATTGAGACGTATGTTGGTCGTTCTCTACAGTTGGCCCTTTCATAAGCGTTATGAGAAAATTCAAGTCACTATGTGTGGAATGTGAGGCCAGGCAGGTGGTTAAGCAGTAGGACTTCCAAATGCAGTTGGAAGAGAAACTGCTATATCATAATCAAAACATATTTTCAGCTTTCATTTCTGAGTCATGTGTTTAAGGAGCCTCTGACTGATTCTCCCTTTCATTGAAAGCAGGCAAAACCAACCAACAACTTTCACATGTTTCTTATATCCTCATAGATTTTTTTAATTGAAATGTAAGTCCCAAAGCACTTCATGAGTTTATTGAATGTTGTATTAGTTTAATTTACTGAAGGATTTTTTGCAACTGTCTTACCCATTTACCCCATTTTAAGCATGTGCAGATTATCAGATAACAGCTCAATTACACTAAACTATTGTTCACATTAAATATTTCATTATATTAAGAAGGTAAAAAGCTACTTGGCATGTACTAGCAAACACAACATGCTTCACTGAAACATCTTTTCAGACTAAACTGTGACTCTCAGACACTTCAGCCGGCTAAAGTCAATGGGAAAAACTCAAATCAACTCCAATGGCCTTTGGACAAAACTCTAAATTAGGTGACATATCTTTAAGATTACTTCTCTAAAGGAAGGTTGTTACAGAAGGGATTCATATTAATCTGGTAACCTTTGTCTTTGCCTAGTTTCGTATACCCAAAGCTCTATAGACGCACCCAAAATTCAAAGCAGAACTCATAAAAACTGAAGAGTTTTGCCCTGCTTCCTTCCTTGGGTGTTGTTTGAAACTCAGCACCACTTTGTAGGCTTTAATGAACCTTTTGCTTCAAAGGCACACTCAGGCTGACTCATACATTACGTGCTTCAGCTGGAATACCTCAGAGCTATTCTTGACAATAAGTGAAGTCCATTTTCCTCCAGAAAAGTGGGAAAGTGGTAGGGAGTACAATTTAAATTGTGGTAGATTTTTTTATTCTCTCAGAGTTAAACTCTGTCATCTTCATTCACACTGAACAGTGGCTTAATTTGAACTTAGCCAAGTGATTCAACTGGGAAGCATATGCAAGTAAAATATTATTCTATACAATTACTGTATTGCAGCAAGGTCAGGAAACCTCATCATAAACAGCTTCCCAGTACACTAATTCCAGTCCTAGAGAGATTTAAAAAAAGATGATAGCTGAACAAAGAGAATAGAGGTATTCATATAGCCATCGCACAACACACAACCTCATTCCACTCCTCTTCCCTGCCAAATTAAGCTTGCCCATGTGACAACAATTCAATCAGACACCATGTAGTGATCTCACAGCTGAGTCAGAGCAACAACAGACAGTGCTGTTCAGCATGATGGGTAGCCGTCTCGGCACACTGGATGCCGACTTTCTGTCGAGACAGGGAGGAAATCTGTCCTTGTGAGCATTATTTTTTCAGTGCTGCCTCGCTCCTGGTTGGGCTATGAGGCTGGATTATATTTAATCACCTGCCTACACCTTGGACCCTCATTCTGCACTCTCACTTAATCTGATATGGTTTAGTCAGCTGTCTTGTTTTAAGATACTTCACTAAATCAGTGCAAAAATGCTGTGTAGCCTATTACACTGTCATGAAGTGCCATACAGCACCTATGAAACAGCTACATCTTCTTCACTGATTATCCCACATAACTTAGCTTTTTCAGGGGATGTAAGATACAAGGAAATACAGTAACCCACCTCACTGTAGCTTCATTTAATTTCTCAATGAAACAAAGCTGCACCCCAGCCTTTTACTTTTCAGATACTCTTATTCAACCCAGCACAAACCATAGTAGTGTAGAAGCAGAGATACACTGGCTAATGAGTCCACTCCTGACAGAAGAAAAAAAAAAAAGAAAAAGAAAAAAAATCTTTGTTTTGATAAAACAAATATTACTATCTCAATCAAATATTCTGCCAAATCTGACATAAAATATACATAAATCCTTCACCCAGCATCACGCAGCAAATCTGACTGGTTCTTAGGAAAAACAAAAGAAAATTCACTAGTCTGGAGAAAAGACCCTTCTTCACCTGCCACTACTACCAGTGCAGTGCTTTCTCTCACACTATTTGTTCTCTTTACCAGGTGACTAGCGTTACCAGCTAGTTTGCAGCAATAGATTTAAGATCCACGATTCAACTGTTTCACTGGATTGCTAAAAATTAATTATTAGAATTACCATGTAAATTAAATATATCAGAACAGAAGATTACCAGTAAAATGAAAGAGAAACTGTAACATACTGTACTTAACTAAATGGAATAAGGTCTGAATAGCTGTTGCTGTATTTCTCTTGGCCTTAACTTCCAGGTCATCGTCAATAGAAATTGTCCATTAAAGATAAGGAAGCTATCAGCATGGACAAAATTAGCAGGATTTTTCTCCCAAATGACAGGCTGATTAAAAAGCTTTCCCTTGAGGGACAGCGGTGTAGAATTTTACCTACCTACCAGCAGACCTATGCATGGGCATAACTAGTTAGTGGGTTGATATAATTGAACATGGTGATATGCTAGTTATGAAGAAGCCTCTCTTCTGTACAAACAGAACAAAACCTACAAAGGACTTCTTCATTCATCATGACTAGAGCCTTCCCTTGACTAAAATCTTACGCAGGCACATATCTGTTCTTGTTCATAGATCTGGAACGATTCAAGTGCCTCTGAGGTTACAGACATATGTGGCAGCTTGGGGAGCTGTCCCCAAGGTAACAGCTTCAGTAAACCTCTGTGGCTGAATACAGTTGTTTAATGTACTGCCAGTCCAAAATTATTACACAATCATTGCAGATTTTCCTTAGCCTCTCATGATCCATGAGCATACCTGAAGGCAGGTAATTAAGAATCTAAATTAGAATTTTTATTTCTGGCAGTTAATTTCAGTCCAAGTTGATAGAGAACGTGTTGAAGAGCTAAATATTACAAAAAAAGTAGACAGTCCTTGTGAGCGAGCCAGCAGAAAATCCCTAACTGAATTTTTGAAGATGGCATTGTTATAACTTCTAGAGAAAAGAGAATAGTATATCAAAATTCTTGTACCCAAAATACATTCAAATACTGATAGAAAAGCATTAATGTGGAATCCTCCTACTTTAGTCATTCTTTTTAACCCAGAAATGGCATTTTGTCTTTGAATCCTGACTATTCCCACTGACTTAATCAGTGGGTCTTGTGGGAAACAAAGGATGAAGCTGTAGCCAAGGACCCTTCAGATTTTCAAAGAATAAAACCAGAAGAAATAGAATTGAACATTTTAAAGCTAAAGATGCTTGACAGTCTTACAGTTTTTTCTTTACAAAAAGAAACTAAAAACTTTAAACTGATAACAACCAAGGAGAGCTTCAAAATTACACTCCTTGCTGCAGTTCAGCTGGCATCAGAACAACAACAGGACACGGGGAACTGGCCTCCAATGTCTACAGCTGAAAGAAAGAAGAACATTGACTTGGTTGCAGTCAAACCTAGGTGTGACCATGCAAGCAGTTCCTTTCTGGAGTAAGGATCAATACAACAGAAAGATGAAAGTAACCATAATACATGGCTTTTGACAAAAATTAGGAGTTTGTCCACCAAGTGCTTTCTTCAGAATTTACTCACATAGCTCCTGTACTGTTTTTATGGTCTGACATCCATTATGTTTTCAGGTTTTGAGTCTGAAAATGCATTTTCCAGCCTACTGTGCAAAAGCTGCCTCTAGAATCAGGTCCCTAACACACAAGGCCAGAGAAAGTCCCAAATGCAAAACCATCACAATTTCTTATTTACACATAATTAACTTCTTTTTCAGATCTAGGCTTGTCTGGAGTTTCTCCACATGTAATATAATCTGTAACTGCTGATGAATTGGGGGGTTTTTAGCAGCAAAATGTTTGTACTTTAGCATAAAGTTTTTAATGTTAATAGATCCTGGTAATTTTTTTTTCATAATTTCTTTTCAAATCATCGAAGAAAGCAAGCTATTTGAAAGTTTTTTGGGATGTCGGCATCCCAAACACCCCATTTACATGCATTTGTTTTAAAAGAACACTCTCACCACCTATGGATCTGCAACTCAGATCCTGTGGATCTTTCAGAAACGAGTAACAAAGGTCTGTAAATAGTGTGGCCAAATCTGGGTAAATTTTTCAGTTTTACACCGTAACACCAAAATTCCCAGGGGAGTTTGGTTATCAACTTCAGAGAGAGCAGCATGTGGCATTCAGGTAGGTCTTACTCCCAAGTTGTACAGCAGAAGACCAGGACTTACTGTGATAACCTTACAGCCATAAAATACATTGTCACATGCATGATGGGCTAGATACAAAATAAAGATAATACAGTCATCAGAACTGTTTCATAAAGCATAGAGATGCAGTATGAAAGACAGTAAAGACAACTCACCATTTTCCTTTTTTCTTAAGTATCTAACTTCTCTAAGCTGGGAAGCCTAATAACAAACCGAAGTGATGAAAGAACTATTTTGGAAATCAGTGAACAGAAAAGCTTTGAAAAATAAATGCTACTTTCAAATGTTTACAATTTATTTGGAGAATACTCTCTCCCTCCCACTGTCCTGAGAATCTGTGCATGTCCAACTCCCACAGACAAATACTGCACAAGGTTCAGAATCTTTGTGATGAGATAAGGATATTATTGTGTATTCTTTTAAAAGCGTGTTCCTTTCTAACACTTAGACATCTGCTACCTTGTCAATTCTTCTATGTGCTACCAGGGAACAGAGTGGTGGCAAATAGCAAAAAGGTAGGATCAACACAAAAAAAGTCAGCTGCACAAGACTAGGAATCTTGTGACAATGACCAGAGTCAAGGAAAGAAATGGAGAGCAATTAAATTAACACCACATATTTGTATTACAATATTTCATAAGAATGCTAGCCAGGATCTGTGTTTTTTTCCACCTAAAATTACAGAGATAGCAGGAAGAGATCACGCTCTCTGTTCTGGTCTGCATGAGATATACAACTGGTCCAGAAAGACGAAAAGTCTTGCAACCAGAAGGAAGAGTGGGCATTTTATTGCTGTTACTGAGATCTAAAAAGCAATGGCTATTCCTTCTTTCTACATACTTTTCTATCATCTCTTCCCAGCTGGAATCAGAAAATGAAGGGCCACGATCCTCAGAGCCCAACCACTTCTGTCCATTTTAGTTCTTTCTAACGTGCTACTCATCTTTATCACTGAGGCCTTTCCGGAGGCACATCTGGCCCAAAGCAGGTAGTAGCAAAAATCTCATAAGAGAGCTGGGAGCTTCTTAGAAGTTTTCCAGCTCAGTCTAGCAGATGCAAGAGTTTTCGATAATCATCAAAACAGTTGGGTGGTTTCTGAAGCTTATCTGAGCCAAACAGAACCTCAGGCCCTTCTGAGGTTTGTCCTGCATTGGTATGAATAGGCTTCAGACAGTCATTCTATATTATTTTGAATATGATTTTCTTTGTTGTGCTCAGAGCAGTACCCTACGGAGTAAGGAGACTGCACTTCTGTGCCATATCACCCATGCTCACATTTGCTTTTTCAGCTTCTGCTGTTTGATCCTCTGCAATGGATTCTATACAGATACAAAAATTAGACATGACACTGGGGAATATATTCAAATGAAACAAAGGCTACTAGAGAAATTATTAAAAGACTACCAGGGATGGGATTTCTCTGCTAAAAGCTAAATAATGTTAATTTCCTAGAAACTGGTCCAACCTTTATACTCGGTGGCTCAGCACTGCAGGCAGCACATCTGTTTGCTGCATGAAGGTCCTGGGTTTGGGAAGGACTTGGCACTTTTCCTTGCGTGGTCAGCAGGGTGTCTAGAAACTGATGTTTCGCTTGATGTGGCAAACTACAGGGTTCCAGGAATAATGATGTCAGAAACATTATCCAGAGAGCAAACAAATAAATTTATCCCTTCTTCCCCCTTGTGACAAAGTCTAACTTGCAAAATTTAGAGTAGCTCTTTCATGATTTATAGATTTTAGGCTGGTATTTTATCAGGGAATAAGATATATGAGTGTGTGTACAGCTGTGTTTCTTCCATGAAAGAGCTTTTATGTCTGTCCATCAAGTTTCAATCAAATTTGATGGGGGAAAGGTCTCAAAGATACAAAATTCCTGCAAGCTTTCTGAAAAGAGCTAGCATATAGAGAACAAAGCGGTTATATAGGTTATCTGCTGAGAAAAAGGCTTCATTGTGAGCCAGACCTGTATTGGACACTAGGTCATCCTCTCAAGGTTTCTCTCAATTCCAATAAGAGGGAAACTTTGACAGTACCTTTTAAAGCACCCCAAGAATTTGCTCCGAGTGAGCTCTGATGTCTGATCAGGGGATGGCCACAATGAAACCATTAAAAAAAGAAAAAAAAAAAAAAACACACCCCAAAAGTTTTCTAGATCAACGAACCATAGGCCCAAATTCATGCAAAAGCAGCCTTCATTAACTCCTCTGCCCAGAGGGATACCTGCTAAGGTTATTCGAACCAAACTTTTGCAAACAGCTGTTTCAGCAATGAAGTGTGAAATGCTGGCTCTCAGCATCTACCAGCACATCACTTCCCAGAGTTTCTCTTTCTCTCTTCTGGTCTGTTTACTGAAAACAGCATTAAAGTGACTGCTCCAACAGATTGACAAGTGGATGAATTCCCACTTCTCAAATGGATGGTATCTTGGACAAAGTTTTGATTTTATGAAACTTCGTTAGACACATGAAAGCCACCAATCACTCATAAGCTCTCTTAGACACTTAGATGCTGCCCAGTGAAGTTCTGATTAATCTTTCATTATGCCAGTTCTGTCATACAGCTATACTAGCATAACTAGTTGTTGCTTATAGCCCTGGATTTTGGGCCTTCTGGCTCTGTGTTGTAGTTTACACTATAGGGATAGGTGAGGCTGATAGGATTCAGCCTAACTGGTAACCTTGCCCTCTTCTTACTTTGTCTCTCTCCTGTTCTCCTGCTAGAACCTAGTCCTCTTTATTCCCTGCCTTGCACAAAACAGCCTATTAGCCACACTAAGGAAATATTTGATATTTCTTGGAGCAAGCCACTCTGTGCCACATAGCCAGAAAGCAGCAGGGCAGCATCAGACCTGCTGATTTTACCTAGCAAGCAAAAAAAATGCTTTTTTGCCTTTTGCCAAAACCACTTATTTGGCATGCTTATCGTCATTCTTAAATCTGCCTTTCTGAAGGAGTAATTGGAATACAGCCTTAGAGTCTGAGAAGCAAAGCACAGACCCATGCAAAGGCTGGCAGGCTATTTTGAAATCACTCTGAGCAGGGCAGACCAGCTACCTTTAACACAGAAACCTCAATCAACTAGGTTTCTCTTGAAATTGAGCCAAATAATAACACAGTGACACAGCAGCCTCTCCTCAGTTTTTATCAATGCCAAAATAAATGAAAGAAAGAAATTATGTAATGGTGAATAAAAATTAATTTTTTTTAATCAGTGTGCTCTATTAATGTAGGAGGCTGGAGCTAACGTTCAGAGGGCAAAGCTACAATGCCTTGTGCCTCTTCAGTGAATGCAGTTGGAAGAATATATATATCAGCGAAAATGTGTTCCCAGTCTGGAGCATGGGTAGATCCTGCTCTCTCTGCTCAGCAGAATGGCTGCTAACACTTGGATAGAAGCCCTGATCGGCTAAAGGAATCTAACTGTTGCAGTCGCTGACCCTCACTCACTTAAGAGATGGCACAAAATCCAGCCCTCGCTCCATCCAAGGTCTGTCCTCCTCCAGCTGAAAGATGGGTTCTCAATGTAAAACAGAGGGTGTGTGCATCTCAAAAAAGAAAAGAAAATTTCTGTCATTGCAAGAGCCCAGAAGGCTGAAAAGCAGAAAGCTAGATGAAGCTCAGACAGCACCCAATCAGCATCCCTATTGCTATCCACCACCCCATTACAGAGCTATGTTGGATCACATAGAAGAATTGGAGATTGAAAGCTTGAGATGGGATGTGAGGGGAAAGGGACTGAGTAACAGTTTCCTTGAGAAGTCTGACTGTATAGGTATATAAAGCATAATATACATACTGTCATCACTGGCATCTTCCGTTGATAAGTTTTTACAAGGACAGCGACGATCGTATTTGTAAAAGGCACAGGACTTGTCAACTGTCAGTGTAGTAAGCGCTACTGTTCTTCCTCATACCAGGTATCAAGCAGCCAGCAGGCAACTATTTGACTGTGGTCACTATTTGCATGAGAAGTGTATGAAATGGAGGCCAGGATGTAACAGGCTTTTCGGTTCACTATCCATTCCCAAAGCCCAGCCAATGAAAAACAATTTTATTTTACACTACCCTGACATCCAGTTCTCTAGCATGGCACATGCATTACTCTGGCAAGAAGCTGATAGGGAATTTGTACACTGGTGCATGAAATGAAAATTAAACAAGGTTGAAATTCATCCAGCAAAACAGGAGTCAACTCAAGGGCTCATTGGATACATGTGAAGATGGATTTGGTGCCTTGACTCACAAAGAAACACAGACCACATATAAATAAAAGTTGCATAAGTAAGTTTATGTCTGTCAACCTGAAAGTATCACCATCGCTAGATTCTCCACCTCTTCGAAGTGAACAGATGGTTCACTTTGACTATAACCTACCTGGAGCAGTGGCTGTTGTGTTAAAAGCTTGTGTAACACTAGCTGCTATGAAGCACACCATTGATTTCAAAGGTAGTAAGTTTGGGTACTTTTACAAGACAGCTAAAGCACAACCATACTCAGCATCTCTTTGGTGATAATTTTTATTGTCAATGAGAACACTAGAATTAGAGATCTACATGAGTAGATGAAAGGAAATTGTAAAGTCTTGGTGGAAGCTTTTGAAACCCCGCAACCCAGCTGCTGGCTGTACAGGTGTTGTGGTTTAACCCAGCAGCCAAGCACTAGACAGCCATTCGCTCAGCCTTCCACTTCTCCCCCAGCAGCATGGGGAGGAGAATGGACAAAAGGGGAAATTCATGGGTTGAGATAAAGACAGTTTAATAAGACAACAAAGGAAATACTAACACTACTACTACTGATATTAATGAAACTGCAAAACAAACTATATAAAATACAATTTTCTCACTGCCTGGTGACTGATTGACAGGCAGTCCCCTGAGCAGTAATCACAGAACCCAGAACTCACGGATTTTGTGAATTTTGCAAAACCCCTGAAAAGGTACGAACTCCTGGACAAGGGAGGATTCGAACTCACAGAAACAAGAAAGAAAGATTCCTGCCCCCCGGGCAACCCCTGTTCATAAACTGAGCATGATGCCTATGGTATGGAATATTTCCAGTGGCCAGCTTGGGCCAGCTGCCTAGCTGTGCTCCCTCCCAGATCTTGAACACTGGCTGGTTAGCTGAATATGAGAAACTGGAAAAAGTCCTTGATGGCATAGCAACAACTACAAACATTAGTGTTATCATCATTCTCCTTGTACTAAATCCAAAACACAGCAGCTACTGAGAAGAAAATAAACTCTATCTCAGCCGAAACCAGGACACCAGGGGACAAACATTGCTCTTCAGAACTGCAATGCAGTATAGAGGCACTGAAGGAAAGCTCAAATAGTGCTCCTAGCAATAATTAACATCAGGTGCTATATACAAATGGAGATTGCAGAAGGTTTGTTGGCATGAAAGACAAGTTCATTCCAGCCTGACAATCATTTATCTGTTGCACTTTTTAAATCCCATCACTTTGATTTTCATAAATGTTTAAGTGTACTATGACTTTTCACTTCTAATTAAATTGTTGTTTGTGGCCACCTGAACAGTCAGGGTTATCAAAAGTGGTTTTTGAAAGGATCATGTTCAGAAATAAAATTACAAAAAGTTTTGGAGACTGATAGGCTTTACCACCTCTGTGCCATCACCCCACAGAAATTTATTCATCTTCCTGTCTTATCCTAGCTCCTGAAATACATGAAGCACAGCCTAGAATTGCATTTTAGCAGCAGGTTGGAGTAATAGATGCTACAAGGAATAGTGACATTTCTGGTGCGTGATGTGCTGTGCACCATGGGGAGCTGAAATCTTACTTTCTATGCCTTATGGTTAGCCATAAATTCCTGATTTTATGTGCTGATGTAAAAACCTGTTTAACAAATCTATTGGAGTAGACTGCCTGGATCAATATTATGACAGGCACAGAGAACCCCTTGGCATTCCTATGAGAAAATATCTGAACATCTTGATTCAAAGATATATATTAATTTAATATGTTCATGAGAACACATGTTAGAACGAAGAAATTTCTGTTTCCATCTGCAGTGACTCAGTAATTGTTGTAGCCATACAGAAGCTGAACTTCATCTTCAAAAGGGCATATACTCTTTCTATCACAGCTGCCCTGAACGTAGTTTGTGGGCAGCTAGTGACATGTAACAACACTCTCCTCAAACTCATAGTGTTCTATATAGTTAATGTTATTTTTCATGTTTGTGTTGCCAGATGACAGTATATTTTTAAGAGTGGAATTCATCACTGTTCTTGGATGCTCAGAAAGACAAGGAGGAAACATAGATGAAATACATTGATAGTTTTGAGAGATGACTAAGCAAGAATAATCCTGAATCATAATTAAGTAGTGCACTGGAATTTTACCATCAAATGTACAAAGAAATACTATGAAAATAATTTCATTATGGTGAATTTAAATGTATGCATCACTGCATGCACCAGAGCGGCTCTTAGACGCAAAGGCTAAAGGCCCTTAGATAAGGCAAACATGAAGAATGGACACGCAATGACAGCTGCATGTACTGAATATGTATATTATTGTATTACTTGGTGGGGGATATTATTAAAATGTAGTTAGCTACAGCCCAAGTATTCAGACCTCATTCCATAAATTTTACAATTGTTTTGCATGCACAAAGTTTAACTGACAGTTGATAATCTAAAGCACTCAAGGATATTGCAGAAGCCATCAGCTTTGAGACTTTCAGAGGAAATACTCACACTATTAATTATTAATCACTCAACAGCCAGCCCACAGAAACATGTAGCTTACATAAGAAGAACAAAAACTACTCAAACTAGCTCAATATTACAATGATTGTAGAAAAGTGACAGGAGTTGCAGAACAGTCCCAAATGTATGCAGAGCGTCTGTGAATTAAATACATACGCCTTTTTGCAGTTGCTACAATGAAAACAGATATGATCTTTATCTGAGTGCTCAACATTTCTCAGCTTAAAGAAATCTTGAAAGCCCTGGTTTTATGGTGGATTTTGCTCTCAGAAAAGAGGCTTGGAGAGAACTTTCATCTTCATTGCAAATCCCACAAGGATATGACCTTGCCGTTTATAAAGCCACAGAGCACATTAGAATGAGAACTACCGTTCCTGTGGAAGGGGCTATGAACGTGTAAGAGAACAAGCTTCGCAAAGCTTAAAGTGCATGAGGTAAGAGTATTTCCTCAGAATAAATCATCTTGACCAAAAGCAATGCAAAGTTATGAGTCGTGACTTTTCTCAACCATATGAAAGTCAGGTAGGTTTTTCTGCCTGAGAGAGCATGCACATTATTCAAACAACTTTCAGATGTATTGCATTTACTGCCAGGAGATTATCCATCTAAGCAAGCAGTTCCTTGTTTCAGATGTCATTTTGTTCAGCACATAAAACATTAAGTGAGACCAAGACTCAACATAGAAATTAATGTACGTTCCAGAGATAATCGTGTGCTGAGCTTGCAATGAAATCTGTTCCTAATAGAGAATATCGGTATTGTCAATAAAACAAAATACTCTCTCCAATACCCCTTTAACCATTCTCTCCAATGCCAGCCAAGCTTGTCCTTTGCCTGACAAGAATTAAAGTCTTAAATTAATTGTCACAACATTAAATCAACTTTTTTCCCCAATTACACTGTTACTTGAACTATTAGAGTTCTGATGAACTGGAAAACTGCACGATGGAAGCCCAAAATCTCCCAACTGCAGGTTCTCAAACACTCCAACAGGAGAGAAAAAAAAAAGAAAGACATAAAACAACAATATATTGCAGTAATAGTGCATTTCAGTTGGGAAGCTTTCAGGCAGCAGATCTTTTTCACAAACAAGGATAGACACCTACAATACACCAATTTCTCTCCCGCTGTGCTGTCTTCAGTTATAGGAGACGAATCCACATGTGCAACTTGCTTAAACATATTTGTCAATCTACCAAGCAGAATAGCCAACTTCTGTTGCTTTTATTTTGTGCTAATGTATTCCCACTTCCTTCGCAAAGCAATTTATTCAGCATGAAAAATTTGTAATAATATAGAGTATGTGTTCTGTGCTACATAAGCCTTTCTGTATGTAATTAATATTTTATTAAATTTTAACATTAAATTACTTTTCTTATGAAATAAAATATTGTATTTTCCAGTTCATGGATGCAAATCTACATATAAATAATGTAAGCGATGTTAAAATATCGACAGATATCGGTTTACTGCAAAATAAATTACTTACCTCCCTAGAGAACATTTAATCTCAATTATTGCTCATTGAAAGTGCACACCACTAACAAGCAAGCCAAGAACAATCTCATTTCCAAACAGCCAAACTTCTGATATGCTAGGAATGGAGGAAGCGGTGCAAAATCTGACTGGTACATTGGTGGAGCGTCTCACATCCTCAAATCTAAGAAAATGTTCTGACACTGTAGCTTTATGGCCAGCTGGCCAACCAAGTTTGAGCGCAACACCAGCCAAAGCACAGACGAGGTCTCCTGGTAGAATAGGTGCTGTCATCAGCTTTTCCAGTGCTCCACAGTTTATCATTGAAACCATGAGACAATGTAATGCTTCAGGGTTGCAGTGGATTGGATGTACCTTGACAGTATCCGATAGTGTTGGTTGCTTTATTCTACATGTTCAATGGGACAGAAAAAGAGAGCATTGCCTGTCACCAAAAGAGAAAATTAGTACCAACTCAGAGCAAGTGCCAGGTCTATAATGACCATACACAGCTGTTACTAGAGTAAACTTGAGGAAAATATGATAAAGGCTGAACAATCAGCCATCCCCCATTGGGTGAAAATACTCAGAGTAGCTGGTTGAGTGGAAACGTGTAAAATGAATGAATTGTGCATGGACCCCAGATGAATGAGAACATCTGTGATGATGATGATGATGCTGGCATTGAGAACTACTTGCATATTCATGCCATCATTATCACTCCTGCTTCTGTTCAGCTCCTTATTGCACAGAAGAGCTACAACTCTCATATCTACAGTCAACAGCTCTGATATCATTGGGATATCCAGTTAACAGCATCATCCTCAGTTTTGGTCAGAGCAAAACAAATTACAACACAAGCAGGCAACATACTTATCTACAAAACCTCTTGGTGGCCATCTTAGCCACCATTTCTAATCATCTTTCACTCACTCTACCGTAGAAAACACTGGCCTTTAGAAGCTTCACAAGCTGTTACTAGCTACGTTTCTCCAAGGGTAAATGTGTTTACATATCGGTGCAGTGCATTGTACAAGATCATTTTTACTCATATTCAAGGCTCCTCTATGCTTCCAGAGTAGTGTTTAAGGTGTCTATGCATAAACAAATCAAACTCTTGATCTTTGCAGTTGTAGCAACTGGACTGAACCATGTGTAAGTATCTAGATAAGAATAAACACTTTCAGCACTACAGAAGGTCAGGCCCCTTGACTATGAGCTCCAGGGGATAGGCGTCTTGTACTAACGGCCCTTTAAGCCTACGCCACAACGAAGTGCATTCAATTAGAAAAAGTATAATAAACCACTGTGTGATATGGAAAGATAGTAGATCAAGAAAACCGTTGCAGAGCTTGCCTGGAAATAGACTTGTCATCTCTCGTATTCTTATTATACATGTAACTATTGCTTCCCCAATGTTTCTTGCCTTCCACTGCTTATTAATACTCATGCAAGCTGTTTAGACCAGTGTTATTCATGTGATATAAATAACAGAATGAACACCATTTCCACCATCTGTGTCTGCTATCATTTGCACTTTCTACTGTAAGCTGACATATAATAATGAAGGTGGGAAGAGTTTCTGTCTTAACCAGGTAAAAAAAAAAAAATACCAGCTTTTGTATGACACACATATCCCACAGGTATTCCCAGCCATTTCCACCCTGTGCTGTCTCTGACCAACATCATAGTTAACTGCTGCATCTTTCACACACTCCTATGCTCTGAAAATTATATTAGGGACTTTTGACCAGCAAGCTCAGTGCTGCAACAGTTACTGCGCCTCCTAAGTTGACCTTTATTTGCACTGGCCATAACATTTTGACATATGTAACACAAAGAGGCAGCCAGGGGGACGTGCTAAAACTGGAAATGAAGTTAAGAATTAAACATAACCTTTTAGTAAGTAAATAATCTATGCAAAACCAGAGGTATGATCCTCCCTGGCTGATACAGAAAAGTGGGTTGCTAAACAAAGTCTGTAATGGAGAACAGAAAGAAAATTGACTAACTTTTATTAAACAAACTTCTTCCCCCAGAACTCAAGAAACAAAAACATGCACTGTGCAATTCTTTGTTTCTTTAAAACAAATCTGTGAGAATGTATAGTCAGTGCATATATGAAAAAGTGCATATAAAATGGGATTTGTTACACTGGGGTATAAACTGGAGTATAAACAGAATCATATCAACTAGTTAGTACAGACATTAGTGGAACTTTAAGCTGATTTATATGGTTTAGGCTTCTCTGTGTTTGACATCGCTTTTGAAAGCCAGATCAACCCTGATCAAAAGTGTAGCTTTACCAGCCTTTCTCTGGAGCGTCCTTTCTGTAATGCCTCAGGCAGACTGAGAGTAGCTGAGCAGCCGCATACCAACACCACTGTCCGTCAGGCTAACCAAGGCTGCCACTTCATTTCCTTTTCCCACCATTTGTCCATACTGATGTGTTGTTTCTGCTCCTACACACAGGCTACAAGTTTTTGAGGCCAGAGATCTTTGCACACGCACCCCATCCACCCCACACACTGCATGAGTGAGGTTGCTAGCACACTCTCTAAACAAGTAAGTATATTGTAGTGCTAGTATCTTAAAGAGCACTGATTTTTAAAGCTTCATTTAAACACGGTACTACCTTACAGTAATGCCTGCAATAGAACCTGTACCTTGTTAAAACATACCTTAAAATAATTCCCTGGATATTTTAGATCCATTACTAATATTGTGAATTTCTGAATACCAATGCTTTTGCTGTCTACAAAAGCAGTTCTGTAGTATTTGTTTACATCTGGGTTTCTGGAGAAAGATTTTCCATATTCTTACCTAAAGGCTGTTCTTTTATTATTTGCCACCAGGAACTTAGTTAATGAAACTGTTATATACCTAAACACAGAAGACATTCAGCCTCAAAACGGTAAAGCTGCAGTGCACAAGGAGCAGCACTGAGGGACCCCATCCTACGCTGACTCTCAGCTTTATCAGTAACCATGCTGTACAGCTGACTTTTGCCAGGCGCTATATCATAATTCATAGGATCTATTACTATCCAGGAAAAAATTCACATTATGTCAGCTGCAGGCAGACTTGACAAATTGGAGACTCCAAAGCTTTTTTCTCCCCACTTCTTCATCCCCTTGCTTCTGTAGCTTTATGTAGAGAGCGCTCCAAGCTGCCCTCACTGGCATGAGCAAACAATATTGTCCAGGGGCCATGCCACTAGCTGGCACAGTCTGCGCTGATCCTTGGGCCGGGTACCATTCTCTTAAGGTACTTTTTCATGTCAGTGGGTTATATATGGGGCATAGCTTAGCAAACAGTAGATTGTGTTGGGATTCAAGATAAGCAGACTCTATACCCAACACAACCATCTCTCTCCAAGTGGCTTTGGGCAAGTCACTCAGCTGCTTAACATTTCCCCTTGAATAACAAGGCTGGGGGCAGATCTGCTTCACAAGAGATCTACTGATGAAAAAATGCTAAGAATTAGTTGGTTTAGCACCAAATTCTAATGTCTGTATTCTATTGGACTAATGTCACCTGCGCATGGAATGCACAGATGGGAGAAAGGAATAAGCAGCAAGGTAACAACATTCAATGCCTGATCAAACTAAGATGCTCCTAATTTGTTTCAATACATCTCTCAAGCCACAGCTTGTCAGGGTCACCTGAATAATCCTGGTATAATGCCGATCCATATTTCTACCTAAAAAATTGAAAATCTTTAGCACACAATTAATATAGCTGGCACTGACACAGCACATCCATCTGCCCTCTTGCACCAGGTGAGGTTTAATAACCAATATGCCTGATGGGCTCAAATAATTTAGAGCTCATATTTGTTCTCGGGAGTGGCTCTTGCTGGCTAAAGGTTTCACCACTTCCTCATAAATTTAAGGACTGAAAGTGCAGGGGAGGGAGGGGGTGCACAGAGGAAGAGGTTTGAGAAATTCTGTGTATGTGGGTGACAGTTTATAAAGACTGCTTTTCACAAGGAGAAGTTGCTTTTGTGCAGTCGTTCTGAAGTATTAAATTTTGATAACTCTTTAATCACTGCAGTTTAATGAGATAGAGGCAGCAGGTGAAGGGGGAATCCATCATGTCAGTTCAAGTACCTGGCTCTATTTCTGCTGTGAACATTTAACATGACATAGTAGTCCGAAGCTCTCCTTTTGCAGCTGCAACTTAGAAAAGGGATTTTGTAGTCTTCCAAGAAGGTATGATTTCCCTAAAGAAACATTTTTATGCAATCAAAAATCATCCTTCACTTCCCAAGCAAAAAAATCCTGCTATTCAAAAAAGTGCAAACAAACTGCCTGTATTTAAACATGAGTTTTTTAATTTTAAAATTAGCCAAGACAGATTATTTTATCCTGTGGAAGTTTTTGTTGCAAGTGTCACTGCAAACTTTTGTTTGATGCAGTGCTTAGTTTTTAATTCACACTTAATAAAATTTAGCTAATAAAATCAAATTCCCAAGTGATACTTGTGGTCTCTCAGGTATTATTCTTTTTATTATGAAGTTCTTATATTTTATCCCACAGAATCTCCAAACATATAAATAATCAAATTGCTTCCTGCAGATGAAAAAGAGGTGGATGAGTAGCCAGAATTCATAGATCCCATGATCCAATCTTCAACCACAGGCACAGACTTACTCATGTTGGTGAAGCACATTGCTCAAAAATTTGAGGCATTAAGGCCCGCAGTGAGGAGGGGAATAACAAGACCCCTCATTTTACAATAGCTAGGAGAAATTACCTGGGCTGTTTCAGCAGATATACTTGCATAAGCCAGAAGTGCTAGCACATTCCTAGTGTAACCACAGTGATAGTTGCTGCTTTCCTTTACAGAAGGATATTGCTTGGTTGTTTCTGTTCACATTGAAGTTCAACAAGCTTATGCCATGTGGAAAGCTGCCTGTCAAGACAATATTGGAACAGCTGTAGCTTGTATGTTTCCCCAATACCAATTTTCTTCTTGGGGACTGTGGTTCTGGACACAGTCTTTGGTACTGAGAAAGTGTGTTCTTTGAGATCATGTCTACATAGACAAAAATCTTAAGCCAGTTCTCACCATCCACCCCTTGTGTCAGTGCCTCAATTCTTCATTTATTAATTTGATATTAGATTGTCCTAAAAGTCAATTGCTATGATCCAAGATACAGAAAAAGTATCATAAATTTTTTAAAATTGAATAATTGCCTTCCCTTTGTCCTGTCGGATAGGATGTTGGCAGTCTGTCAACCATAAATCACAACATGACCAGATCTTCCCACCACTTAAGGAAATATAATTAAATTTAAGGTTTCACAGTTTTCACTGTCTAATAATTCTTAACCTGCTCCTTTACTAATGACCGTTGAAAAGCTGGCATATATTTACAAGAACAGGGAGACAAATATTGCAACAGCTGAACTATGATTTTAGGACCACTGCTATTGAAGTGGTCCTATTATGAAGCCAGATTAGTTTCTAAAGTACTGTTCTGATGTGTCGATCAAAAAAAAAAAAAAAAAACAAACATCACTCTGAAGCAACTAAATGGTCATTGCCTTTTAACACCTCTCTAACTGCTTACATCCTCTGCCACAGCAGAGATGGTCGGTACCAGTTCTAACATGCATAATCCAGAGTGAATTCAACCAATTATTCTTTCTCCTTTACCGAGTTCCTGCGGGAATAGGTGCAAAGCGCTTTACATCTCTCAGTGTTTGATACTGCAGAGGGAAAGCAGTCACAAGGAGACCCAGACTGCACACCACCTGGCTTAAGTACAGAACAGCTGGGATGGGAGACTTTCCCCTTAAAATCCTCAGCCCTACATCTGGTAGATAGACCCTATATTTTAACAAACATGGTTTTCAAGACCAATGCCTAAGCCAATTGTTACCTTAAGTGACAACGTCAGTGTAAACATTGCCCCTTCTCTGACATAGCAGTCTCATTTGTTGCCATCTACTACATCTTCTGCACTGGGCTGCTATTTCTTCCTTTCTCCTTCCTGAGCCTTATTACAAATCTTAAGTTTCCAAAAAAGATATCCCTTTCAGAATCAGGTTCTACAGAAAAAAAATTGGAGAAATGGCACACCAATTTCTTTTTACATCTTGAAAAATATGAGAATCTAATTGCATGTTTTCCCTTTCTTCTTCCCCAGCTCGCTCACTCACTCTCCTTCCAACTGCCTATTAACCCCCAGTATCGTATGTGACTAATTAGTTGGGCGGATACATTTTAGCTTAAGAAGTCATTAGAAGTGTATTTTTAATCATCTGACCATCAGCCTTCCCTCACTTGGAAAAAACTTTTTGATTTCTCAGGGGCAAAACCTTTTTATTGTTTTATCTCAACCATTCAAAAGAAGACACCCCTTCATTTAAAGTCACATTTGCAAAGCCACTTTAAGTGCAGAAATGATCACCCTTTTCTTGTCTTTTATCTGTATCATTTATCTTTTTTTTCTCTTTTGACACAAGCAGAAAAATTCAGCTTCCTTCCCTTTATATGCAAAACTTTGCAAACAATATCTCTAAAACTAATTAGAAGTCAGGCTTGTCATTTTCAATCCACTAAGAGAGAAAGAAAGCAAGCAAGCAACACCACAGAGTAATGATGCCTATTTTAACACTGATGACTTTTTTTGGAGAGAGGTTGAAGTGCCATTTAGAATACATATGCTCGCTTGCCTTTATTTTGCACAGAATTGGTTTTAAAATGGATAAAGCCTCTTGGGTTCTCAGAAAAGAATGATTCTATTTCTTCCCCCCTTCTCACACATAGCAGTCAGTTCAGTATTGTTTTCCTGTGAAGTAAGTTCTGCTTAACAACAACAATTCTTTCTGTCTTGCCCTCTCTTAAGGTCACCCTTCTCCTCCTTTTATGTATTTCCCAAAATTATTGGTCCCTCACACAATCTTTCACCTTTATGCCCCTTCACAAATTGGTCCCAGGCTTTCCAAAAACCTCTCCAGCTCCCACTTCAAAGATTCAAATCAACAGAAAGGTACTGAGACAGGATATAACTTTATTCAGCTTTCCACCATTGTGAATTATGGCAGAAATAGAAGCACCTCTAATTTCCTTCTCCCCTACGTAAACTCCAGTCTTCATCAGTACCTGAATTCACACCTGTATTTTGGTCATTCCCCGCCATCTTACTCCAAAGACTTTCAAGAGAATCTGTAAGGCAGCACCGTTTTCAAAATGAACTATAACCCTCCCTACGAGCTGGCTGTCTCCGAGGGATGACTGCAGTCAAAAACAATCACCAGAGAGAAATAAGAATGTCACCTTGGGTTCAGATCCTTTATTCTCTAATGGTTTTATGGAAGATGACTCTATCCTAGATAACATTAAGTACTAAACTTCTCCAAAGACCATGGTGTCTTGATGGCAGTGCTGCATGGACACCAACACAGCACCTACCAGGAGTCATATGTGTAGGCTATGAAGACTAGAGGATCTTGCCTTGTTTAAAACACCTGTACAAATGAGGTGATGACATTTCCTTCCAACTTCTACTTTCCCTCATTTTGTTTGCTTAGAGATATCAGGTTTTAAATTTCTTGGCTTCTGGTTCTTATCAGAAGTATACATGTGCTGTTGATAGCTTTTAGTAAAAGTTATTATTAGGCAACTTCTTACTTTTATCTCTTATCACTTTCCACTTCAGAAACCCTTATCACTCCTTTCACTAAGTGTATGATAATTGGAGCTTTGCAATTACAGGTACAACACACACAGATTTAATGGACCAATTTGACAAGCTAAAAGAATTCTAGTTCCCTTATCTATTTAGCATTTTAATAATGCTTCTTCCTAATTGGTCTGTAGTTATAGTTACCAAAGTAACTGTCAATGACTATAACCATAAATAAAGCAGATCTGTCAAAGCTAGCCTGATCTTACAGTGGATCAGGATATTTTCCAAGGAAAAAGTAAGTACACTACAAGGTTTCAGCCAGAGCCAAATGTCTCCCAAGGTTTGAGAATAAGAGTTGGATTAATAAGCAACCCTCAAGAAAGACCAGTGAAAAAAACCAGACGCCTATTTCCAGGGCCTTTCAAGTAGTAGTTAGAACAGAAAAGTACTGCAAATACTGAGTTACAGTGATGCACTAAACCAAGACCACTTCTGTGAGCATCCTCCTGCTAGACTGCGCTTCCTAGGTTGGTTACTATACGTGCAAGCTGTATTACAGAGCCTGTAGGACACATATCACTCTTTTGGGCATGAGGGAGTATGCCAACCTGAACACCTCCGTCAGCTGCTGCTCCCTTTCTACTCCAACGTACATGGCAACTGAACATCCGTTTGCGTACTGCACAGACATGTCCACCTTATAATGACTGAATACAGGGGAAGAAATTTATACCCTGTTAAGTCTTCTGCTGCCCAACCTGGAGACATAGGATCTTTACAGAATGTATAACAGACTCTGACTTATTCCAAATGAAAATGCATAAAATATTAAAATACGGGTTAAGTAGCTGTGATTTTTCATGTGCTGCACCAAACAGTTCTGTCCTAAGCAACACTGAAAATACTTGAAAGAAGTCCATTTTCTATATGTGTCCTTTCACATGCACATTTGTGCCCAAAGCTCCATGCCAAGGTTTAAATCTCTATGTAACAAGCTGTCGTGACAGCCTAGGAAATATCATTTTGTTTTGTGATAGAGGTAGCTGTTGGCCCCACAAAAGGCTTCCCAAAGATTAGAAAGGTAACATAAGATACAATGGGAAAAGAAACCACAAGAAAACATTAAGTTTTCATCCTCCCTTTTGAAGTTTGACCTTACGGTAAAAAAAGAAAAGTATTTCCTTCTTGGTATATAAGAAACATTTGTTCTCTTGTCTAAACCTACAATCAATTAAAAACAAACACAGGAAATTTTTTTCCTTTCACAGGATACTTGTGTTCTCAGAGGGGATGAATCAGTAGAATTAGGCTGTAAAATACTAGTAAAATCCTCAAACTCAGGACAGGTGAACAAATGATTGGTTCTTTCCATATATATAGTTGGTGTGTTTCATTTTTTATATTTCTACTTTTTATGCCTGTGAAAATGTCTACTTCAAGAAAGGAAAAACAATGCAATGAACAGAAGTTAACAACCAAAGAGAAATAAAGAATATAGGAGATAGCAAACTTAACAATATAGGTACATGTGCATGTCTCCTTAATCAGTCTCTGGAAGCCTGATTTAATAAACCAGGGACTGACAGGCAGTGTTTCTGCTTCTGTGGGGGCAGACTAGCAATTAGCTCTAATTGGTTCGAGTCCCAGTCCCAGGACAAAACCACCAGTTCCTGAGTCAATACTAAGCGGAAGAACATGTTTCCTTGGAGTGGACAGTGTCTCAGGTAAGGCAAGTGATGGTACACCTCACAAACTTGCTGGAATAAAAGTGTTCTTCACAAAGCTCATGTGCTGGCATGAAAGCAGAACCATGGTTTTCACTAACAATGCAGAATCCAGATGCCAGAGCCACAGATTTATTTGACCAACACTTGCCACTCAAGGGCAGCCAGACGTGTGCTTATCCTGACCAGGTACTTTTCCTCCCTTGCTCCATGCTTAGGTTCATTTCTCTGAAGTGAATGCTGTAAGAGGATCATGCATCTCACAGATAAACCTTTATCCTTCTTCCTGTGCTTCATCCTTTGCAAATTACCCAATTCTAATCACAACCTTACTGAATACATTCAATTATACACAATTATTTGGATATTACTTATGTGAATAATTTCCAAACTATTTCAATTGCAAATGCTACAGGATATGTAACTCGTTCTGTAGCACAGGCAACGAACTTTATCCAGACCCACCACAAACTTCAATATCGTTTATTACTCCTTCTGCTCTACTGTCAAATGCAATACCCAAATCAGAAACAGAATCACCTCATTCAAACCCAGCACTTCATCTCAAGTCCTGACCGTACAACCCTGCCATCCTGCAGCCAAATCACTGAGAAGGAAAATTTGATAATTCAATCTAAAAAAATGTCATCTTCCTCATACAAACAAAACTTTCCTATTTGCATACACATTATCAAAAATATCCCCCTCTATCACTATTAAAAGTGGAGACAGTTAATTTTTATCATTTTTTCCTCAGTATTTTCAGAAAAATGGTCACCTTGATATGGGGGGGGAGGGGAGGGGTACAACACACAGAGCCATGCTAAAATAAAGAAAATCGGGATGTTTGAAACAGAGCTTTAAAAAGTAAAGTCCTGGATATACACCTAAACCACGCAAAACTAAACAAGTAAATCAATGCATGCCAGCCGCCTAAATTTGTAATTCTCAAGCAATAAAAATCTCTCTTCAACTTTAATGAAAATTTGCTTGCATAAGGCTTGTGGGATCATGCATGGAAGAGTATAATTAAGGCCTACTGAGAATCTATACAGTGATTGAATTCCTAACTAAATATTCAATCACCCATTTGTCCCTCTGCTGCAGAAACTCTTCTCCTCATTGAAATCTTTTTCCATCTAGGATTGCAGGACTTGGAAAAGTCTTTGATTTTGCATACGGATATCAAACTTTCTTCTCATTAAAGCTTTAGACTGCAGTAAAGACACAGAAATTCCCTGTGAAGCTGCATATTATTTTATGCATGTGCATGTATTCAGAGTAGGAAAGAGGGAGTGAAGTTTCATACAAGCTCAGAAGATGAAGAAAGACCAGATCATCTATACTAACTTCCAACGAGGCTCAGAGGTCTCAAAAATACTTCCTCATCCTTCCTCAGAGGACAAATGTCACTGTGAAGCCTGAAGAAAAAACAGAAGGGGAAACCAACAGTGATCTTTAAATACATAAGAGCTAGGGAGGGAAGCATTCTATCCTTGTCTATGACAAAGTGATTTAAACTGAAAAAAGGAGAAATCACATTAGGTACTCAGACCAAGTAATCTACTGAAACTGTCTGCCTCTGGAAGCTGTCAAGTCAGATAGATCTTGAAAGTATACTTGACCCTGATGGGGAAAGAGTATGGACAGGATGACTTCTTGAGATCTAGGTCGAGGTCTACATTTACATAGGGGTATCCTAATTTCCCTTTTCCTCACAGTTGTCTCAGGTCTGATAGGCACTGGGTTTGTATCCAATTTGTACAATTCTCCAGAAATGTTCCCCTACGATCAGGGGGAAGGTTCTTGCATCTCCTAATGAAGACCAAACAACCTTTCTTACACTTCCACTAGCCTCCAAACTCACAGCATTCGGTTCCATACTCACATGATTCAGTTTGAAATACAGATTGATTTTGTTTTCCAGTTGTTAAAATTGCATTAAAAAAATATATTGCAGGAGCTGTGATTCAAAAGAATAAAAATTTTAAAGAGTGTCAAAATAAAGCTCTTCTCAATTTTTCAGAAGTGTTCTCAACCTTTTTCCTATCAAGACTGACACTTTTACAGACTCAGCATTAACTTATGATTTATTTTGGATGACCTACCTATGCAGCCTAAATACACAAATAAACCACAACACAATTTCTCCCATAAAAAAGGCTGCAATAGTCTTTATTCAAACATTCTTTCTTTTCACCTTTTCAAACTCGCACAAGCATTGTTGCTAGTCTGTTAGAATGGTTTCCTGTTTGAGGTTAACCCAGTCCTGCTAGTGTAACCTTTTTGGTTTGGTATCAAAACTCATACTGTACTGAACATGTTCTTAGGCCATGACCATACACATGTACAAACCCTGGAAATATGGCTCTTTCTCAAGTAGCCTTGCTCTGTTTCCTTTTTCTCTAATTGTTAGCATTCTGGTTGGCAGCTACAGTCCACGATACCTGTAGCCCAAGGGCTGGCTGGTGCTGAGAGATAGCTAGCCTCTACCTTCTGGCTGGTGTTCTGCTTGCACCCTAGCCCTGTGCCTGCACCAGTGTCACACAACATCCTGGCAAGTCAAGGTAGAAAGCCTACGTAGCCATTGATCATTTTAGCTGCTACTTTTTGTTGCTATTTTTGGGTCAGTGTTCAGACAGATCATTTCCATTATTTGAGTGCAACCACACAGCCAGTAATGGCACAAGGAAGGAGGTAGTTTTTCTCACCCTTGTACTTGTCTAACAGTTTCTGTTTGCCTCTATACACCCTGAGAGGAAAACCAAGAAAAGATGCTTAAATTTAACTTCTGAACACGGTGCGGATGAATTGTTTTATACTGGTGCTTTCAAATGGAGCTAAAAGCAATGAAGTACTTGAAACGGTGAAATTCACCATCTCTCTATAAGAAACGTAAGAGATTTCATACTGCAAAGAACATCCTTACCTTCTAATGTTACAGATATTTAAGGAACACAAGTTTAAGGATAGTATGAAAAGGAAAAACCTTTCTGTTTATATTGCATGCATACATTATTTGCATTTCTCTATAGCTTAGGGCCAGTTAGAGTCCATACAGACACAAAAGAAAAAGATGGCCCATACCAAGAACCTAACGTATGAAAAAACAGGTTACTTCAGACAGATAAGGGAACAGAAATAAACAGCAAGCCAGTACTAAATCCATATCACATGCCAAGGGTCTGTCTCAGCAGCAGCAGCTAACCACTCAGGAGTTTTGAAGGCATTGTAACAAAATAGAGTTTTAGATGAGAAATTTGTTTTAAAAGAGAAATTTGAAAGAGAACCAAGATGTGGCTTTGCTGTGAGCACAGCAATCTTTTCCCAAGGATGAGGGAGAGGAGGGAGAAGTGTAAAGTTGTTTGCTCATAATATTTAACAGCTGGGATATAGGGGCTGGCATCTGAGGCTGATCAGATATGGGAGCTGACTTTTGATACGAACCTTGAGATAAAGGTTAAGGCAAAGAGAGGCTGCAAATAGCTCTAAAAATGAACCTAGAGATTTGATCTGATGTGATAAAGAAAGAGGCAAAGAAGGAATGTAAAGAGAGCAGTGACATGGTTCAAGGGACAGATAAGGAAAAAGATCTTTACAAAGGAATGGATTCAAGCATTAGCACCAAGCAAAATGAAAGGGACGGTGCTGCAGCTTATACACAAACCTTCTTGAGCATGCTAGCTGCAAGCATGGTTAGGAAAGGCTGTTGTGTCCTGGTTTCAGCTGGGATGGAGTTAATTTTCTTCTCAGTAGCTGCTGTGTTTGGATTTAGCACGAGAAGAATGTTGATAATGCTGATGTATTCAATTGTTGCTAAGAAATCAAGGACTTCTTCCAGTTTCTCATATTCAGCTAATGAGCCAGTGTGCAGGAGCTGGGGGAAGCAGAGGAAGGCAGGTGGGCCAGGCTGGCCAGTAGAAATATTCCATACTGTAGCTGTCACAGTTTATAAATGGGAGTTGGCCAGTGGGGCAGGAACATCTCTTTCTCTTTTCCATGAGTTCAAATCCTCCCTTGTCCAGCAGTTCGGTCTTTTGGGGGAGTTTTGCAAAATTTGCACATTCTGAAATTTCTGGGTTCTGCAATTGCTGCTCAGGGACTGGCTGTGAATTGGTCATCCAGTGGTGAGAAAAACTGTATTGTGTATAGGGGGTTTTGCACACTAATTATTATCATTATAACAAGTAGTAGTATTATTAGTATTTCCTTTGTTGCCTTATTAAGCTGTCCAACTTTTCACCTTTTCTCCATTTCTCCTCCCCACAACACTGGAAGGGAAGGGGAGAGGTGAGCAAGCAGCTGTCTTGTGCTTAGTTGCTGGCTACCGGGTTAAACCACGTCAGCTGTATAGTCCAGAGGCATTATAGAGAAAGAATCTGGGCATTCAAGCTAAGTATAAGAATTTAGGAAAAATATGAAAAAAAGCTGTAAAACATTCATTTTTGCAACCAGCACCATAAGGTTCTCTTACAACCTACAGCCTCTTTCCCTCCCTTTTCTATGAAGTTGTAGTTAAATCTGATCCACCAAGTCATGGTTAAATCTGAATCTGGAACTATTGCCTTGGGATGGGGTATTATGTTCACATGAAGAAAATTTCTTAAATAAAGCTGTTTTTTCATTTCAGTTTGAAGAATAACTATGCATGCATACAGCACAAGTGAGGCACAAAAAACTCCAGGGAAAGGAGAACATGATGTCATGGGTTAACTCGGCAGCGGCAACTAAGCACTAGACAGCCTCTTGCTCACCCCTCCCCTTCCCCTACAACAGGCTAGGAAGAAGAAATGGACAAAAGATAAAACTTGTGGGTTGAGATAAAGACAGTTTAAAAAGGCAAAGGAAATACTACTACTTAACAATAATAATGATAATAATGAATATGCAAAACAAACTATATACAATTTTCCACTGCCTGATGACCAATTGCGTAGCCAGTCCCTGAGCAGTGATCGCAGAACCCGTAACTCACAGATTTCATGAATTTTGCAAAACTCCTGAAAAAGACCACACTCCCCCAAAAAGCTCGAACCCCCAGGAAAAAGAGGGTAAAAAAAAAAAAAAAAGATAATTCTGCACCCCAGGGCCTACCCCCACTTATAAACAGAGCGTGATAACTATGGTATGGAATATTTATATTGACCAGCTTGGACCAGCTGCCTGGCTGTGCCTCCCCCCCCCCC
>Ga0065711_1001770_pt1 | contig 41113 bp, 25 predicted proteins | sample Hoacrofraction12_FD_59098 | JGI IMG/M metagenome (GOLD analysis project Ga0065711, IMG submission 59098) | Hoatzin crop microbial communities from Cojedes, Venezuela - Epithelial fraction 12 v2 (version 2) | ecosystem: Host-associated > Birds > Digestive system > Esophagus > Crop | place...
TGCTGCTGGGCAACGGGTTGAGGGCTCCTACTAGCCCCCTATCCCTCTAACCATTGTGTATCCTCCCCTAGCCTGTCGCTGGCAAGCCTGATAAGTTCCCCTTCCCCCTTCACCTCTAGTTTAAAGCCCTGTCAATGAGCTTCGCAAGCTTCAGTCACATTCACAAGTTAGAAAACAAGGGTTTGGAAGTAAAAACATTATCGTAAGTTCACCTGTCTCTAAATCTCAGATCAGATTTCTATATCATGCAGAGTGTACCATCCCTGAGAGAAAGGATTATTTTCAGCATCAAGCTGGCCTCAACTGTGTTCCAGATGTATTTCTCTCTCCCCCTTTTGCTTCCTCCTCTCCCTCCTCACCATTGAGAGTTTTCACTTAGGTTTCTTAGTTGAATCTGAAAATTAACTGGGACAAATCCAGGCCTGTGTCACTATGGGGAGTTATCAGGACTGTATTCTCGTCTGTGTTGCTGTGTGTCTCTAGACTTTGTTTTCCTAACTGTGAAATGAAAGTAATACTTGCACAGCTTCTGAGGCGTTTGATGCTATGCAGGTGAAAAGTGCAGTGCTGTCAAATGTTGTGATTGTACAGTAACATTTATGCTTTTGGAACAACAAGTACGTAAAAATTTAGAGCCTTATCATCACCATGCAAGATAATATGTATGAAGCACAGTGAATATAAACCACTTCTTTGGCTGCCTGAATGAACCCTTGCTAATGCAACAGTTTAGATGATTTAAATATTCCCCTTGGGCAGAAACTAAGAATATTTTGTCTACCATTTTTCTGCAGAAATGAACACTGGACCATTAAAATAATTGATTTTTTAATATAAGCTGACTGAACTTATGTTTTGGCATTTTGTATTTTATGGTTTTTTTACATGAAGGAGTAAGCATGTGTTCTACCCTTCATCAGAAAGCTGGACTGTTCAGAAGGCTGACAAAAGGAAAGAACCAAAAAATTACCTGGTAAATAAATTATAGACTGAGAAGGTTTCATTCTTCGCAGCACTTAGAAAATCAATTACACCTGTTTCTCCTATCTGAAAAATAAGGCTAACTAGTATGTAAGTATCTAACAAATATATTGGGATAATCAAGCATTTATTAGTCTTTCAAAAGCTTTCTGAAATTTCTCAATTAGACCACTTCAAATTGTAAAGCTTTTTACTATTATCATCTTTGTTTATGACGAAGGAATTTTTCCACTTTGGATGTCCTATTCCTGTGTGTCTTTTCTAGTTTTTGTTGTCTCTAAACTTCCTGAACAGAAGGGCAGGACTTCACATGTTTTATGAATAACAGTAGTTCCTCAACAGTTGTGATGTAAATAAATCCCAGGTATTGTGATATCATACATGTGACAACTTTTCTGTGATTTGCACTTCTGCATTTCTAGGAGCTTGCTGTCTACTGGAGGAGATGGCGGTTTATGTTCATTTTAGATGTAGCATGTTATAGAAGAAAGGCATGTGCTGTGCCTCTTCATAATCTTGTCTCTTACTTTTTTTATCCTCCTTTCACCTTATCCCATAAGAGTCATTCAGGATATGAAAAGAAAAAGACAGTTCTTTGTATGGCAAACACAGCATTAATGTATATCTTTCTTTTCACAGAATCACAGAATGTTTGGGGTTGGAAGGGACCTCTGTGGGTCATCTAGTCCAACCACCCTGCCGAAGCAGCGTCACCTACAGCAAGCTGCACAAGACCGTGTCCAGGCGGGTCTTGAATATCTCCAGAGAAGGAGACTCCACAACCTCCCTGGGCAGCCTGGGCCAGGGCTCCGTCACCCTCAGAGTGAAGAAGTTCTTGCTCATGTTCAGACTGAACTTCCTCTGCTTCAGTTTGTGCCCATTGCCCCTTGTCCTGTTGCTGGGCACCACTGAAAAGAGTTTGGTCCCATCCTCCTGACACCCACCCTTCAGATAATTATAAACATTTATGAGGTCCCCTCTCAGCCTTCTCTTCTCCAGGCTGAACAAGCCCAGCTCCCTCAGCCTTTCCTCACAGGAGAGATACTCCAGTCCCCTCATCATCCTCGTAGCCCTCCGCTGGACTCTCTCCAGTAGTTCCTCATCTTTCTTGAACTGGGGAGGCCAGAACTGGACAGAGTACTCCAGATGCGGCCTCACTAGGGCAGTGTAGAGGGGAAGGAGAATCTCCCTTGACCTACTGGCCACACTCCTCTTGGTGCATCCCAGGATCCCATTGGCCTTCTTGGCAGCCACGGCACACTGCTGGCTCATGGTTTGGATTTTCTTTCTGATCTTCCAGTGTGAAAAGTAATTTGCCTGCTAATTCATTGAAGGTTTCTTTTGTGAGCCTGTCTGTACACCCAGTAGAACAGGAAAATTTGCAAGCAGAAAAATGCAGAATCATTTCCTACACCAGCCATTTAAAATCAAGTAGGCAATTCCAGCAGAAGGGTTACATGCATGTGTAGCACAGTGACAGTGACTGAGCAAGGGCCCCATGGGATCCTCTTGCTGCTCAGAGGTGAAATTGAGGACAAGATCACACACTCCCTTTTGGCTGGACCAGATCACCTGGAGACATCTTTCCCCCACATTGCAATCTTTCTTTCTTCTCTTCAACGCTTGCAGCTGTCTGATGATCTACTGGGTGCTAATTCCTAACTTCTTCTACTCAAAGTGACTATTTCTATGACTGGGCTTTGCTGATTTTCATGGTTTTGCTTTGCAGGAGCAGGTGAACCCACACATCTGGGGATAATCACTGGGGTGAAGAGCATGTTTGTCTAGTATACCCGTGAGTGAGGAGAATGACTGAGCAAGCTGCTGCCATGGAGCAGAGACTCAGCATACAAATTGATACTGAGCCTTCAGTACTGCAGACATGACCCAAATCATGGTACCTGACCTAGCAACATGCAAAGCATCCTCTAAGAGACACTGTTTTGCACTACATTTTCTAGAATGTAATACACATACACTATTAGAAGACAGTAACCTTGCAGTTGAACCAGGCTTCTCTGTTGCCATACTGTAGGCTTAGAGACAAATTCTGCTTAATTTGGTAACACTGTCCTCACATACTTGCAGGTGCTTCTCATTCATTTGTTCTCTTGATGGTTTCTCTGCAGGTCTATTTTCCCTCTTGCTTCAGGCTATGATGATTGATTCATAAAGCACAGAGCTGTGCTTTTCAAGGTCAGCATCAGCAATAGTATTACTGTGTGCATAGTTTATAACCCCAGCAAACTTATTTTAGACACTGAACACAGAGGGATACAGCATCTGTTCATTGAAAAATCTCCAGGTCTCTTTTTTTTTTTAATGTATTACTAAAAAACCAGCATTCTTTCTTGTATAGACTGAGAGGCAGGTTTTGTTTGCATTATGCCTTCACAATGGATTATGGCTAAGCTGAGTCATGACTGATAATGACTGTTTTTTGTAGGAGTAGAAACACAGTTAAGGTCTTCTCCTCACACCCAGAGTCCAGCAAAAGGACTTGGAAAAACATGGTTGAAGAGCCAGAATGTTTGTAAAGTAACATGGAAGAAAAGCTGTTCTGAAATATGTGATCTTGGGTCTCAGTCATGGGTTGGTTTTCAACTTTCTGTGAATACTGTTTGACTGAGAAAGAGTACATGATCAGCTCAAATATCAAGGGACTCACCTGTGCCATTGAATTTGGATTCCCCCACTGGACGAAGTGGAATTTCTTATTCTGTGAAGTGTCCAAGAATGTAATTATTCTTTCAAGGTCAGAATAATTTCATTCAGTTATGATTTCCTGACCTACTTACCAATGGCCACCTCTCTCTTCTCTGTCTAGGAACATTCTAGGGAAAATGAAATGTTAGTGGAAGACTAGCACACCTTTGCCACTTAGCTTCTGAAGAAAGACAGTAGTTCTGGTGACTTTAGCTGTGTACTGGGTCAGAAGGAAGAATTCTATTCCTGTGAGCCAAAGGATTGCGTTGAGCAGCACATTCCTCAAGGGGAGTAGACAATCTGCTCAGATTTCTCATGGAAATTAGAAAGTCCTGATAGATCCCTATCTCCGTCACATGTAGATAGCCTTTTCTGAATTATGTATTCCATGTGTTTTGCCTTGGATGTATTGAAAAAGAGAAGAAGAGGGTGAGAACACAACAAAGAAGGGGAAGAGAACTTGACAAGAAGGTAAGGAATGAAGCAAAGAGGACATTATCAGAAGAAAAAGAATAACATAATAAAAACCAGAATGTGTTCATGTGAAGGTGCAAGTTCATATCTGAAGGTCTAATGCAGGTAGTTAAAGGGAAACATGAAGTGAAAAATATGCAAGTGGGAAAGACAAAAGGTTATGCAGAATAAGGCTCAAAGAGATGTTTCACTATTTTCAAAGTATAGCCTGTCTACAGAAAATGTTTCATTAAAGCTGATTTCAGATTAATGATCTGATTTTTACATGCTGAAAAGAAAATTACATATTCTTTCCAGTTTTCATTTTATTTAAAAAAAATAGAAAGTGTTGTAATAATACACTTAAAATTTAATTTTGAGAGAAAGAAAATATGACACTTTTGTCAATTTAATTTAATTGAAAATATAAACACTTGTTTGGAAACTTTGGAAGCCAGGTTGCAGCATTTTTTAGAATTGTTATACACAGTGTGTTTGGTACGGTGGGATTTTTTTTGCTCCAACTTGAAGGAAAATTAATTCTGGAATACACAAATCTCCAGCCAAAAGACATTCTGTTCTTGCACAGTGCCTTAGGTGCTGCAATCACTGTGAAGCTAAGCACTTTGTATTTGCTGCTCTGCAACCTGTCTTTGCTCAAAGCTCACTGTAACTGTTCACCTGGGCTCCTGTGGCAGGGCTTTCCTGAGCTGCCAGGGCAGTATTTTTCCCCTTTTTGTTTCATTCTGTTAGTTTCACATGGTTTCCCTCATGGCCTTGTACCTGCAAGCACACATACCGATCACATAGATGGTTCTTATGGGATGCAGTTGCCATCAGCATGGGAAATTGTCCTTCCTGCCCCTTTCCTACAGCTCATCTTGTGGCTTTTAGTTTATATTAGGGAAACCCAGAACTGAGAGTGTAGCAAAGTAGACAGTGGTCATCTGGATACCTGGACAAGATTATCCAATGAAACACATGCACAAAAGCTTAGCACCAATCTGTGTGCAATGCCTGTGCCCATCTAAGTGTGCTACAGTCAGCATGAAGAGCATCATGAATGGGAACAGTCCATAGGATCTGGAGCAGGTCCTGACTGAAAGTATAAACTGCTGGAGGACAAGGGTGGTGATGGCTACAATCACTGTCATAACCTGCTGAGCTGTATTATTCGGTAAAGGCTGACTGTTGGTAAATGTGATTTATAGCCAGGCCCGCTTATGTTAACATAAACACATTTCTGTTGAACTCTTCCTGACTTGACCAAAAAAAGAGTTTTCTTCTCACAGAATATAATAGGCCCCCAAGAATTTATCTGTGTCCTTATGCAGATCCTGTGCCATGCATTCCTGTTGCTGCTCCCTACACAGAGTGATTTTCAGCTTGAGAGGAGGATTGGGCAAACCTGCACACTCACAGCATCAAGTGCCAGTAGGTAGACTGCCAGGAAAGATCAAAGCTGAAACAGAGAGCCAAAAAAGCAAGCTGTTTCTCTCTCTCCTCTCATCATTTCTTACTTGCCCCCATACATTTCCACAGTACCTTCAGGTTTAAATATCTTTCACTTGAAGTAGTCCATCTAGATCCTCTGACAGCATTAATGTATTCCTTGGCTAATACAGATGAATGTATAACCATTTAAAGACAACGGAAAGAGTATTGTGGTTGTTGAATAGAGTCAGATTTTGGGTCATGCCCAAAAAGGTTTCACTATTTTTGTTGCTGGTGGCCACCCAGAGAGTTTATGTGACCTATTTATGAGAGATTACATCATCCTAAATCTGTGAAAGACACCCCTATATACTGCTGATGGAGTGGAAAGGCTTGATCTGCCTCTTGAAGTGCATCCTTCTCTCCACACAATGGCTGCAGATGCAGCCTGAATGACTAATATACACCAGGCACTTAAGTTTTAGATGGCCAAAAACAGGTACGATGAATCCCAGCCTAAGCGCTCTGCTCCTCTTTATAGTGTGCTTTTCCTAACAGTGCTCCTGCTCTAGCGTCATCTAGAGAGCATGTAGAACCACTATGTCCTGGCAAAGCATTTTCTTCTGCTCTCCCTGAAGTCAGTGGGAGTTTTTGATCGTTTTCCATAACTGCAGAATCAAGCCCAGTGCCCCTTCTTGTTTGATACAAATGCAAGTATTAAATGGCAAGACAGATGCTGCTATGCCAACACGTTAAGGGACTCAGCCTGTGGATCTCCCTGTGCTTTTCTTGGCTGCTCAGTTCCCTCCCCACTCTGGCCGTGCAAGAGATCACACAGGGTAATTATGCACATTTGTTTATTTCCACTTCTTAACCTAACCAAGAATTGATCACTCTTACAAAGTAGTTACCACCCAGGGGATGGAAATGGAGGCACATTTTTCTCCTGATTTGGTACACCTCATTAGGTCCACGACAGCCTTCAGCTGAACTCCCTGCCAGGGTAATTGGTAGCGACAATGGTATCGTTTTGCCACCTAGCAGTCAGCATTGGGAGGAACAGCCAGATCAGAGAAACATGAAGGAGGAGGTGAATCAAAAAGATTACAGAGTTGTCGTGAGATTAGTAATTAAGTAAAACCTCCAGAAAGACGTATCTTAATTTTGTTAAAGGCTATTGAGGACAATCCTCTATCTTTAGTAACAGATGACTGAGCATATAATTATGAAGTGCCAGTTAATAGAATTAGCAGCAGATCAGAGAAACTTCCAATATTGGCTGTAAATAGACCTCAATGGAAGACACCAACCGATCTTCCCTTTATTTTCCTCCTATATATCAGCCAGAAAGACTTGCATGTGTGGGCTTTTTTTTCCACTGTACATAAACCTCAGTGAGTTGTTTACTGGTGACTTCAGCCATTCCTATAAGACCTGTTGGATAGAGTTTATGAGGGGTTATATTTAGCTTATAATGTCAAAGCTACAGTGAAAACATCGTTGCAATTACCTGAGACAATGCAGCAAGGCTAGACTGACATTGCTCTGATCCAGTTTGATGTCTGCTGTACTCTGTAAGCAATCTCCATTGACCTTACTTGCGCCACTTATATATGAACTTGGTGCCATGCAGGTAATTAAAATATCACAACAGGCAAATTGTTCCCTTCTTTCCATAAAATATGGGAAATTCTCAAAAACTTTATTGTTTGATTTACAAGTAGAGATGACAAGTGTGAACAGAATATGGGAATATTTTGATCCAAATTTCTAGGACTATTCTAAGAATTTGACTGGAAAGTGAGAACAGCATTTCCTCCAAATTTTATAAAGTAATAGAGTTAACTTAATTATACTGCAGTAATGAGTAGGAAGACCTGTGTAGTACCACTAATAGAGCCCATACATAAGTAAAACAAAACACTATGCCTGTCACAAGGATCATAAAATCTGAATATTGTAACTAAAAGGATTTGGCTGCACAAGTCTTTTACTAGCTTAATTATATTATATACAGAGCTGTTCAAACAATGTGTGGACCAGACAAAAAACATGCTAAATATATAGTTTCTATTAAGCTTTGCAGCATAAACAAATCACATAGCACAGCACACGGTTTGCCAAGAACTGTCATGTGGCAGATATAGTCTTAAGAGACATATAAAATTAGAGCTTTTGGAAGTACGGGATTTTTTATGTCACAGATGATGGGACTGAAACAAATAAGATTGAATATCCATACAGATGTCTTTATTAATACTTCATAGGAAGTGGAATTCTTGTTTTATGAAAATTTAATACTCAATACCCCTCCCATTCCTTTCCAACTGGTATACAAATAAAAGACATCCTTTAATTCAGTTTTCATTGTTGAATTCTATTTTGTTTCATTTCATAACAGTAAAAAACTTTTTAAGTGGAAAACTATGCCTTTTAATTCTGAAAAGGAGCTGAAATATTCTGCTTTGACAGTTCAGTAATATTTTCTTGAAAAAAAATATGTAAAAATCTCAGGAGTAATGGCCTACTCAAATTATTTTTTTACTTTATTAACCAGTAATTTATGACAAGAAATGTCAAAAAAATCCTTTCAGTTCTAATCAATACAATGTATATAAGTCTGGGGTAATTCCTTTGTCTTTAATTGCTTGTATTTTTCACTATTGTAAAAAAGCTAAGTATAAAGTCTCTCAAATCTTCCTTGCAACTATGTAAATCATTTAACCTTCCAGCATAACAGTGATGTATCTTCTCTACTAAAGGTCTATTTTGCCCAGAAGCTGGAAAGAAAACGAATTTTTCCTTCTTTTTATGACATTTTCTGAATATTTAGTCTCTGCTTCTGTCTCTAGTGTGTCTATTCTCCCTTTTTATTTTTGTTTGTTCCATCCTTGCTCCATTCTTTTTCACAGCACTGGGTTCACAATCCCCCTCCTTTGCCTCCAAACATTAGAAAGGAAAGGAGAGTTTTCATTTTAAAAGTATTGAACTGTTGGTGCAAACAACATAGAAAAGCACGCTCTCCTCTGTGTATTATTTGAGGAGGCAGGTACAGGGCTTGACTTCACTCGGAACTGTACTTCTTTAGTTTTTCTAAACTAAACATGGGGACCAACACGTTTGTTAGATAAGCATTGCTTGATTGTTCCCCTATGTTTTCCAGTGTGTTTCATTCACAAGGAAAAGTGGGCTCCTTTAAGGCAGAGCCAGAAGCTGTTTAGAAAAGGAACAAGCAAAGATCACCTCCACCAAAGGAGCATTATATAGGTGCACAAGGCATAAGTACACCTACTGCCTCACAAACTTGAATGCTGGGCAGCCATGATAGGTAATGACAACCAGGTTCAGGACAACCATTGAGAGCAATATATATGCAGAAATAAATCAAAATAGTGATGAACTGGACAAAAAGTTCAGGGTCCTGAAACCTTCTTAACAACAGGCTTGCTCTACAGCTTCTTTTTTTGTTGTTGCTCCCATGTCAAGGCAACCACCTAGGAAAGTCGAGAAGGAAAGCGATCATTTGTCTTCTTTAGAGTTGTGGTGGACATAGTGCTTCAGGACATATTGCCTCAGATATGCCCATTCCCCTTAAGTACCCTTCCTCTCTGTAAAGCCATTATGAATCCAGTGCTATTCATACTGACTTCTTTGCCTGCCTGTATCTTTTCTTGCCTATGCAGAGAACCCTGCACGGAGATTTGTTCCCTGCCCTGATTTCTTTTCTTTGTGACAGGGCTATCAAAACAAAGACTGCCTGTCAAAGTCTCATCTCTCATTTAGGGGGGATGTTTCTTTTACCTGGCTTTAGAAGCTGTTCCTGTTAACTGCTTTCCCTAGCATGTGAGAAAGGCAGCCCTCTCCTCTAAGCAATATTTCACATGGGATAAACCTATGTCACACAAACAGCAAGCAGGGATTTGTCTATGCTGTGTCTTTAATCCAATCTAATTCAGAGCAGATGGCTCTAAGAGCTGTGCATGGGGACACCTGCAGAGAAGCCCATTCCTCCCCTTGTCAGATGCTGCTCACCATCAGCAGGGTGGTCCTCAGCTGCCCATGCAACCAGAGGGGCAGGAAGCTCCCCTGCTCTGTCCCCTACTTGCGGGAGTCCAGAGTGTCTTTTCACATGCCTGCCTCATCTTATTATTTGTAATCTTCCAGAACAGGTTAGTTAACCTTTAACCTTCTTCTGTCCCTTAAAATCCCATGACCTGGAGGATGTGGGGGAGGAATGCTATCCGGTTAGTGGCTTAGGGTGCACAGAGGCTGGAGCCCTCATTGAGGCAAGGAGCTGCAGGTGCGCAACGTGATACTCAGATGAAAGGTGACATTGAATCAACAGTGAGAAGTGATGGGTTAACTTACTGTTTTCTTCTTTCAGAATTGGATTAAATGCACCCTTGGAAAATACCCCCAATGGGTTTCCCTAGCAGGCCTTGAGAAGGACTGATTACCCTAGTAGGTCTCTTGAAATCCCTAGCTTCAGTGTCCTATAGCCAGCTGTCAAGTCTACCAGATGCTGTAAAAGACAAAGTCAACAGGCTGCACCTAAACTGGGCTTTATTCTGAAGGGAGAAAAGATGTGGTTTCCTTCTGACCCAGTCTGGTACACAGGATGGATGGCCTACAGTTTTGAAAAATCACGAGCAAGACTGACTCCAACTCAATCACAAGATATTATGGTGTTAAAATGGTAACTTTGGCATTTGAATTACCTTCTGATTTTTAAATTTAGTCAAGAGGTTTTTCACCTCAGTCAGGAGGGGTAAAAACTTATTATTTTTAATGGAAGCTGACAATCTGTCAGAATAATACAAGTATAGAACCTTTATGAAAGACACCAAATATAGCAGTGTCATGACAAAAAATCACTGATGCTGGATCCATTTTTCACCCTGGAGTGTGTAGAGTGACAGCCCTTAGAATTTTTATGCCAGCGAGAGTAGCTGCATATCCAATGATTATTTACCTAAACAAAATGTATAATCCTTTTACTGAACCATTTTCAGCTAGAAATCAGCCCTAATAATTTAGTGGATTTAGCCCAGGTACTTATTCTGTCCTCATCAATCCAGTATCTGAACAGCTCATAAAATTAAAATATACCAAGAATTTCAAGGTCACTGCCTGCTTGCAGTAATTAAAGTAGTCTCTCCTTTTCCAAGAAGAACTGATTGCTCTTCTTTTTTACGTATGATTCTACACTTGGTTTTGCATATGGTCTGTCAGTTCTAGAAGATTATGGGATGATCAAGTTCATGGAGATCAGATTTGAAAGTGAAATCAGGCTAGCTTATGGTTTTGGTCATTAATTACTTAGAGTAAGCTATTCTACAAAACTGAAGTGTGTTTAAGTGTGTTTATGATCTCTGTCTTGGAGAGAAAAAAATCCCTTGCTGCAACAGAACAGGAATGCTAACAGTGTCCAAAGACTAAGAAGGCAAGACAATTTTTTTAAGTCTCCTATTCCTACAGCACTGAAGACATGAAAAATGAGACCAGGAGACAGACACACATGAACAATGAGATGCCTAAAGCATTAAATAAATACTTTGTGAATCACATCCTGGATTTAGAGATTTGAAAAGCAATCAGACCCAATAGTCTAAATGCTTTTGTAAACATTATTCTTTATTTGTCTTCAAAATTAGATGGCCTAGATACCTTTGTAAAGACCCTCTCAGTCTTACCAAGAAAGTTATCATAACGCAAAGTTGAGAAAACGTGAAAAAGGTTTGGTTAGAGCATCCCTCCTGTTAGGACAGTGGGCTTCTTGATTCGTGCACCAGGCCCAGCTTTTCAGATAGGTTTAAATATACTGGATTGAATACTATGGGACCACAAATATGACAACAACATAGTCATTAACCCAAAGGACAGAGGACAGTTCTCCATGTAATCAGTGTTTTGTGATACTCTGGAGAAAATCTTGTTATTTCTACATGAAAGGCTACTGCTGCATTAAATACAAGCTGTAAATGTGTATCCTCTGTCTGTAGCATGCTCCAGTGCTGGCCATGGTCCGTCACAGTGTGTTTGCTCTCTTCCATCAGCTAACCTGTCTCATGATGTTATGAACTGAAACAGGGAAATTAACTGCATCTTCTGTCCCCTCTGCCAGGTCTTGCTCCCTATGGGTTACCTAAATATCACTGTGTTCAACTGTTGCCCTAGCAATGGCAAAGGGAGTTTGTGCCTAAGGTGTTAACAAGAAAACACATTCAAATTCCTGAAGACTCAGCAAATCCCCCTTTTTCTACTCTCGAAGTCAACCCCCACCACTCCCCTGTGAGGTAATTTGCAAGAGGTTGTTTTGGAGAAACCTACTTTCTTTCCCTTGATTTAGAGATCAAAGTCGGGAGTACAATTCTTTGGTATGTAATACACAAATCCCTCCTGCTTCAGAGGCATCCATTTAAAAGAATACATTGGCTATATACATGTGTAATTATATATCAATATAAGAAATTACATCTCCCACACAGCAGATGGAATAAAGAGCACAATACCACATTAAATGTTGTATCTGAGACAAGGATAAACTCAGTAATTAAATATTTAAATTCCAGTGTACTCGGTGGGGATCAATTTAGAGATCCTACACTGATGCAATGTGTTTATTGTTATTGAGTGGAAGGTGAGAAAGTCATGGGAAACTCATGTAAACCAAGCCTGACACGCAAGCAGACTCTTACTCCTACCTCTGTAAAACACTCTCTAAAGCTGAAAAGAACGTAACCTGGGTAGGTGTTTCACAGCTGCACAGCAAGAGAGCCATTAGTGAGTAGCTGTACTAAAAGACACCTCTGATGTTCAAGTCACTCCATTTTAGTTGAACGTAACCGAATTCACCATTCCCTCCCTTCAGCATCTTGGATATGCAGTGGAGGGAGCTGCAGCGAGGAGCCTGCCAGAAGCACTGCCAGCTTCAGGTGTGTGATGATGTGTGGTTGCAAGGATATATGAGCTGTGAAGGCAAGGACACCTATGCAAAGTGCCACTGCTGCACCCATGAGTCGATAAACTCTCTTCTCCTGCCCCATCTTGCTGTATTCTCATTTTGCTGTCTCTTACTGACCTGACTCTTGCTGGTCTTGCAGCAAAACTAGGATCCTGATCCCTGAAGCTTTTTAGGTGTCCAGTCACCACTGAAATGAAGAAAGAAAAGATACCTAAAAGGCTGTTAGGATAGTGTCTGAAGTTTTTGTCTGTTTTAAAAAGAAGCATGCATCTGCTGCGGACGAAGTGTATGGGTAATAAAGAAGCAGTGGTGAATAAATTTCCTGATGTTTAGTAAGGAAGGGTCAGAGCAAGCAGTACTGGAGAGACAGACAGCTGTCAGTGCAGCAGGTCTGCATTCAATCTCTCACCTCTGACACTGTCCCTTTCTATGACCTTGGCCATTTTACTTTTTTTGGGTGCAGAAAAATGAAAATTCCATGGAAATACTTTAACAGACTCGCACTGGAGACAGACAGAATTATTACATATATGTGTGTATGTATGTACATATATAGAGGTGTACAAATGCACAATACTTTCATTCATCAGAGTTGGTTTCATTCCAGACTGTTGTGTTATAAGGGATAGAGGTATTTGGCAGAAAATAAACCCCCTTGAGTTCTAACTCTCCTCACCAGAGTGGGAGGCTAGGTGCGGCTAGGTTTAAATTCTGAGTGATATCCAATTTACCACTACCAGTCCAGTCACATTTAATATGTATGTTAAACTACCATGATTCTGGATACACTAATAGTGGTCTGCACCTTCAGTCCAGTCGTGCTCATGAACTGGCACGGCTGTGCTCTAGGGTTCAGTCACGTTCAGTGAGAAACTGTGACAACTGGCTACTTAAACAGTGCAGTTTTATTTGTGCAACAGATATATAGGATTTTTTGAATTGCTGGTGATAGTGACTGTCTGCAAGAAAGCACGTGCAAATATGATGTTATTAAGTATAAAACACGTGAAAAGATTATAAATAGGACAGCCTGGCTATAAACATTAGGGACTAACTCTCTAGAGAGATTTCTAAGACTCCCAAGAAAAGTGCTCAGTTTAAGTCTCACCCAAGGCTTCCCAAGGGGGGGGAGGAGCAAGGCTCAGCCCGTCAGACAATCCCGGTAGTCAGAGGCACTCTGAGACGGAGTTTTCCTTGACTTGCTCAAGGTGTTATCTTCTCTGAAAATCCCCTATTTCCCTGGCTATTTTTGTATCCTTTCTACATTTAAGTTGGAGTTTGAGGGACTGTAGTCATACATACCTTTTATCATGATTGCTGTAAAATTCTCTCGCATCACTTTTAAAGGTATAGTTTATAAAAAATCGAGGGTGCAGACTCAAAGAGGAGTGGTTGCACCTCAAAGGCGAGTAGCCTTCGGGATGGAGGTGTGTTTTGGTATTAAAATGATATTAAAATGATCAAAATTCACAAGAGGATAGCATTTTGGCAAGGCTTCAAAAACCTGTTGGCTCAGGGGGCCAGATGAGCTGCTTATTAGTTCTAGAGGACCATTTCTTCCCACTTTATCATCATGGAGCATGGCCATGGAATCTCCACTCCACTCCATCCTCTATGGTATGTTGCAGGGAGTTGCTGTGTTAATGGATTCCCCGCATGCCTGCTGCAGCTGTGTCCCATCCTCAGAGCTCTTTTTGATTTTATGCTTTTCCTCAATGGGTGAACAATGCTAAGTTCTTCATATAAACCTTAATTTTCAGATGTAAACCTTAATCTTACCAATAATTCCACACAGACATTGCCAAATTATATCTGTGTTTTCATAGGCATAGTGAAAGAAAGCCAACAAAAACCTACACATATGTATCATTTTTTGTTTCACACCAAACCTACATAAAGTATATCCTAAAAGGAAAGGAGTGTTTTGAAATCTCTCTTGGAACTAATAGAATAGTTGCTCTGTCAGTACATGGATCAATACCAACCCATCTGATCTCTGAGCTTTCAGTATCAGACAGAGAATCCTCAGTTTTATAAACATATCTACCGGTGGTAAGAAGCATAATAAATTGAAACTGAAGATTTGTATGCCTGTGAAAGAAAAGGAAAGAGAGATCAATGCAGAGGTGATGCCATACTTCATTTCTGTCTGTTCTTACTGTAAGTTTAAGAAAATGCCTAAGGAAATCAGCTGGAGTCTTCCTGTTGCTACCAGTGATTGGAGGACCGTGTGTAAATCCAGCCTTCAGAAAACATCAGAACTGTGTAATAGACAGGAATGGAGACAGTGCCATTTTACTTTCACTTTGGTGCTTGAGATTTGCACACTCTGCAGGCCACTGTTTGTTTGATGTGCTGAATGCACATCGTATAGGAAGACTATTGTGGTTTTGCCTCAATTTGCAACAAAGGACCATGCAGTTACTGTCTCATCCCTTCCCCCTCCCCAGGGGGATGGGAAGGAGAATTAGAAGGAAAAAGACAAAAACTCCTGCCTTGGGATGAGAAGAGTTTAACAGAATAGCAAAGGGAGAAGAAAACAACAATCAATAAAACCGATAAAAAGCATATACAACATGCAGTTTTCTCACCACCTGATGCTCAGCTGCTCCTGAGTAGCAAAAGCCTCTGCTTAAGCAGGCCCCTCACTTAAATACTGAGCCTGACATCACATGGTATAGAATGTCCCATTTGATTGGCTCTTTGGGTCAGCCCAACCAGCTTCTGGGGAAAATTAACCCTATCCCAGCTGAACCCAGGACAAGACTATGGAAGAAACATATTTGCATAGAAGTGAAAGATCTTGTGCCATGCAGTGGACTGCAAAAACACGAGCCCCCTTTTTGCCTGTCTCCTGCCCCCCACACATCGAGAAATTTCCACCTGCTTTGCTCCAGGATTTTCTGCCAAGCCCAGCACTGCCAGGCCGTTGGCGTCCTGGTGTTGTGGTGGTAGGGACCCCCAAGAATCCAGAAGAAATGTAAAATATGCAGATTATATCCCAGAAATATGGATTATATCCTCCTTCTGGGGGCAGGGGAAGGTCCTAACAAGATTTTTAGGGTTTGAATTCACTCAAGATGCTCCCATTTGAGTCCCACTTTTCTAAGTATTGCGGGCTGTCTGTAGCGATTTTTGAACACTGGGACTAGGAATCTCATATAGCTCAATAGAGGTCAAAATGTAGTGAATAGGAGACCAGGTCAATATACATGTGGTGATTTCTCCATGTCTGCTCACTGGAGCAAATGAGTTTTTCTAGGTCAGCAATTTTATTCATAGGCACCCTAGGCCAGATTCCTCAGTTGGGATAAATTGGCCTAAGTGTCCTTGAGATTCTACCCATATATACCAACTGAGAAGCACCCCTGATGCTTCTAGCATTTCTTCACTATGTTTTAAGAGAACTCTGCCTTTGAGGGAGATGACAATACAGCCGGAAAAAAGTGGGAGTGAAGTAAAACTTGAATACAGACTAATTTGGATGTTTTTATAAAGTCTTGCAGTCTTCTCACCACAAACCATTAAGTCCTAATTGCCACACTAATGTTGTTTTATATTGTAAGTGCAGCTCCTGACTCCTGATATTGTGGCACCCAGTGGAATTAAAGCAGGCACTTAGCTTTACCACCTTCTCTGCTGTAACCTTTTCAATCTGTAATTATTATTCTGTCAACGCACACTAGTTCATTGTTACTTAAATGTGTCATCCCTTCCACCAGGCCAACATTCTGCTCTGTAAATTAGGGCCATAACTAACCTGGTTCGGTGCTGGAGCAAGTGTCTTTCTTCTGACAAGCCGTGAATTAAGGGCTTCTTTCCCTCCAGTGGAAGAAGCCTTTCTCCTTTGTCCCTAATAAGGGCAAAGCTGAGGTGGATTTAAAAGATTCTTTTCTGTTAAAAGGGTTTGATCTGTGATAATCTCCTATAATCTGGAGACCAGGAGTAAACTGAGCATTAGGCCTGGATTGTAAATTCACTCTTAGTCTTTTTAAAAACGATTTATTTATTTATTTCTAAACTTGTTTAAATACAGTACCTTCCTTTTCCCTTCCACTAGGGGCACTAAGGAAATGCCTTTCCAATCAGGATTGAAATTTGATTAATTATTATTAGTTAATCCCAGTTCCAGTAACTGCATTCCTCCTTCAGGAATCTCACAACCCTGTTAGAAATTATAGATTGTTGTGTTGCAAACTGCATGCTATAACTCTATGTTAGCCTCACAGCTGATTTTCTTGCTCTGACTGTATATGGAGTAGAGGCTGTGGAGTTCAGGAAACATCATTTTTTCCATTTTAACTCACCATTAAAGCTCTTAGACATACATTTTCCAAATAGATCATCTAATGAATTTGATTTGGTTTGTTCTTGTGTTTTCATTCATGAATTGCTTCTGACCCACCCTAATGTTAGAAAATCTTAGTCTCATGTGCAAGTAATTTTAGAGACAGATATTTTATTCTAGGATCTGTGATTATACTGCTAATTTCAGCTGTTACATTCCCTATATAGTTATTTGTAGTAGATCAAATTTTATTACTTCTAGTCCCTTGCCGTATGAGAATAACTTTTTCTATGGCCAAGTAATGAAGAAGACATGATGAAGAGCAAATAATGAATGGAGAATACTTGTACTCATGCGGGAGTACTATATGCTAATACATGCAGTGGCAGAAGGACCATTCCCCATGCAGTCATATGAATGAAAAATAACTGATGTGAATATTTATGAGTTGAAGATAACATGGGATAGACAAGCCACACTGGAACCAAACACATTTTGAGTCTGGCTAGGTTTTCACCATCAGAGGTGGTAGAGAGAGCCTCATTCCCTCATCAGCTGCTTTGTACCACCAACTTGTTCTTGGCAATAAATCCAAAGCAAGTACATTTTTGAAAGACCAGAGATCTACCCTGGTGGATTTTGGAGGATATTTGGCCTAATGTACAGAATTTCTCTTTGAACAGCAGTATGGCCCATCTATACCCACCACAAGTAGTACGGATAACGGGAACATGCCACACTGCACTTTTTGCAGGGATGAAGTTATATAGACACACGAAATAAATATATACAGTAATTAGCTCATTAAACAGATAGAGCAAAGTCTCAAAAAAATATCCAGGACAGTATGAGGCCTCTGAAGGGTATGAGATCCTCTCCTCTCTAAAATGAGATCCAGGTCATCTGTCCTAGAGATTAATTCTGAAGCTCTTCACCAGGTGTAATCCATATTAATGCCAGATACAATTTAACATAGTGGCATTAACAATAAATCTAACATACCTGACAGTAATACCTTTTAGCTGTTTGAAATCTGGGTCACCAGTTTGATATTCCTAAGGTCTGTACTTTGTCTCCTGCTGGAACAAGGACAAACCAATGGATTTGTTTAGACAGTGTATTTATGGTCAATCAGTTTGTTTTGTGGTTGTTCTGAAGAAGTGATCCTTAAACAGCCATCCCTGAACTACTTACCAGGTGTGGAAAGGTAGCAAGGTCCCTAATATTAAACTGTGTTCATGCTACCTATTGGGAGAACACTAAAAGATGACAGATACCTCTCAGATAATTCGGGTCCTCGATTTGTCAGTGATGAAGGAACTCAGTTAATCTGATAGCCTTGTTACACTGAATAATTCAAACAACTGTAATTGTAATCATCAGTCACTGCAGTCAACAGCAAAGTTGCAGCAGGATAAGTGAGAAAGGAGCATGGTCAGAAAGTGCATGAGCCATATTCAGCCTGCCCATTCTCCTGTGATGTGCAGTTACTTCATAGCACCAGCTGGGCTGAGATGTATGGTACATGAAAAATAGCCTCTTGCCGGAAATCAAATGATATATCAGTGAAGAAAGTGAATGGAGGAGTAAGAAACTTGCAGGGAGAGGAAGGTAGTGGGTTCTGGAAGGCCAGGCTAGAGATGTGCGGTCCTTTCCTCTCAAACAAACTCAAGCTATCGCAGGCTGATCTAGATAGCAGAAGCTGGGGGCCTTCTACTGGACAGATGTCCTGGGGCGATCTGTAACCTACATTCCCCAAGAAGGGATACGTTCCTCAGTCTCATTCAAGATCATGCTTGTTGGTCTTTGTGGAGGAAGTCCAACCCAGGTTGCTATAACCCTCAGAGTCTGGGTGGTCAGGGCCGGCAGTAGTGCAGTGATTTGAGCACCCAGCAGTGTGCAGATAACTGTAGCCCAGAAGTTGCAGCCAAAACTGTATTGCTCTCATCTGTATTCATGCCTTCTAACCGATGCTAACCATTAGCCAACATTCAGCATATTATGGGCAGTTACATTTCAAACATGTGAGTCTGTGTAGTCGTTTTGGATGTGTTTGCATAGCAGCCCAACCATATAGCGAGCTGAACCTCTCTGGCAGTTGTTAAAAGTATTTGTACTAATGGCCCTAGGACTGTTTGTGTTTTCATGCACCTACTGAGCTTTGCACTGGTCTCACAACCCAGCTTTAAAGGTCCACAATCCCACTGGGGTGTTTCCAATAGAACGCCATCGTCTCATGGCTTGTATTAAACAGGAAGGCAGATAAAATGACATCTTCAACTGACCTTAAATCTAAGGACATCAGTTTCTTAGAATCAGATTGGTACTATACTGAGTGTTTCCTGTCTCATCTCCAAGTATTGCTACACAAACTGATACTGTGCAAGGGTCTCTTGGAAGACAGGATATTTTTCTACACAAATTTTGTATTATATGCATATCCAGAGGGGTATTTGAATGGAAGAGAGAATATCTGGTCTTTTGTTTCTCAAAACCATGTGAGAAAGGCACATTTTGAGGGTGATGGTGGGCTTTTTTTTTTATTATGGCACAGAGTTTCATATTTGATAAAGTTGCTACTGGTTTTAAGGTTATTGCTGTTGCTGTGCACTTTGGTCTGTGTTTAGCAACAGTGAGACACGCAGGAGGTGCACTCTGGCCTTCTTGCAAATAAGGAATGTTGTCATCATCTCTGTTAGTACTCATCTGTCCATTTCCAAGCTCCTTGGGCAAGCCAGTCTCAGATATCAAGGATTGTTGGGGGTTTTTTTGTCAGGCTTGACAGCCTTACAGGCAAAAACTCCAAAACAGGAGGAGTCATTCAGAGCCTGTTCTTGTCCCAGTTTTAGTTCTAAGTTGTGCTTTAATTGTCAGGTTGTGAATTTTGGAAGAAATTTGTTGCTTCCTTATGGAGAGCAGGATAAGGTCTCCCGGCTCACTAGGATTTGGAACAGAGCTCTCTGAAGTTTTTCTGAAGGTACTTTCTCTGAACTAACTAGTGTTGAACACTATCACAGGATACTAGGCTAAGAATGATTTATGGGACTAACCAGGTCTACATGTTCCCATGTTGTCATGCCTCCTGTCAGTGCTGTGAGCCGTGCAACAATCTCCTCCTGGACATCCCACCTCACCAGGCCCAGCCTTTGTGCTTGACGCCAGTTCCACCAGTGACCAGCATGTAACTCTGTGCTGCAACAACACTTGGATCACATCAGTCAAATGAGTGTCATTTTTCTGTCTAAGGTATGTCAGATTTATGAGTGTAATTATTTGAAGTTTCACATCTCTGAGTCATGGTCAAAAGCAGAAAGATTAATTACGTCCCCTCTCTGGATTTCTGTTTAAGCCTTATTACCACAAGATAAAAAAGTAGACATTTCACCACGTGCAGCCCTGCTTACCCCTTCTCAGATCCTACACTTCAAATGGGTGTAGCAATAACATTGGCAAAGAGGACCAACTTCCCTGAAACAAGTGTCTTTTTTTTCCTGTGCGAACACCTGTCTTGTGATTTGGCTTATAAATGATACAGGAGGTAATTAACTGCTCAGTGTTAAAACTTTCTTGCATTGTTCATTGCAGGGAACAGGATTAAAGCATTAATACTTGTAAAATAAACTAGTCCCACAGAGGGCAATTGAAGTGTCATGAAAGACATTCATTCAGTTTCTCATTGCATGAAAAATACTGTGAGCAAACATGGCTGAGGAACTTTAACCATGAGTTTATGCCCACCTCTGTAACCGTGCAGGTAACTAATGGAGCATTCTCCTCTCCTGTTTCCAAACTGATTTATGGATCTTAAAGTCAAGATTTACTTTCTTCTAGTACAAGCCATTTATTTTCAATGTTTCTGTTTCCCACCTGTTTCTCTAGCCTTGTGTCCAGGCTCTTCATATGACAGAGTATAACGTGATGCCACCCTCTCCCAAAAAATAAATGAACTAAAAATTCAAAGCACAACATTCTCAGCACATTTAAGAGCACAAACAGGGTCAGTGAATGCAGAAGAGCAGCTCCCTGCAGCTGCTTGCCTCCCTGCAAAACAGGAGTCCTCATTGGCAGGAGACATATGTGCAGCATGTGATGGGAGAATCAGGTGAATAAATGCCCTAACATAGGAGATGAGCCTTCACCGTTGTCATATGAAATGAATGAAACTTTTCACCTCCAGTTAAGTTCATTTGAAGCACTGAACTCTCCTAGCTGGGATGGGATGCAGATTATCAACTAATCTGCTTCCTAGAAAGAGGAGGTTTCTGTTCTCTCTCTTTTCCTCCCATTAGTATTTCATAAAAAATGTAAATGTTCCTTTATTACTAAACTAGGAAATCTGTACATCACAAACCGTACAGTTAAAGAGCACTACATATCCATACGTGTGTGTGTTCACATGAACTTATATGCATGAATACAAATACACATACTTGCTGATACATCTATATCTGGATATACATTTATATCTCTGGCATTTGCCATCTGTTGGGAGTATAATACCAGGAATAAGCATCTGGCACTGTTTTGTATAGTAGTACCTTTTGACAGCTGATGCTAGGGAATGCTGTACCTTTGGAGATTAAGGAGTAATTAATTAGGACAAGGAAAACATACTGCAGAACATAAAATTCCTATATGGACAGCAAGAGTTTCAAGTTAGTCTTTGATTTAGTTTTCATGTGGCCTACGCCTAAAGCAAAACACAATTTAATGTTTTTGGAAGGATCCCCTCGTCATGTTTAGGGGAAGTTAAAGGTGAAAGATGTTAATAATGTCACTCACCAATTCGACATTCAGAATACTATCACACGTCCAGAATTGCCCAAGTATTGAATTACAAACATTGAACACACAAGGGAGAGAGTCACTGAGAAAAGGTTCCAAAGAAATAGGCTGCAAGGCGTAAAAACGGGTGCTGCATGCACCATATGGTGTGCTGTGGGTTACCCATGGGTTCATGGGTACAAACTATTGCAAACAGATGTGACATTCAAACTATTCAAAGACTAAAATGTTTTGTTGTTTGTCAGGTGGAATTATTCATTGGCCTCCAGGTTAAAAAGTCTTTTAATCGTTGCTGGGTTTATTGCTCTCACTCAGAGACCTCCAAGGACTCTTTTTGGTCATCTGTCTTTGCAACCCTCTGCCGGGTGAAGAGTGAGAATGAAACAAGTAGAATCTTGGAATATTATTTTCTGCTGTTTCCAGAGTGACTCTATCTCATAGTGTGGGATATAGACAGATTTAGCAAAGGAAAAGCTACCACCTTTTCAGTCTTGTGTCACGCAGGGCATGGGTACATTTCATTGCTTTGTTGTTAAGCATTGTTTTATGAGTGAATTAATCCAAAGTGTAAACAAGTACTGGGAGTAGTTTGGAGACATATAAACGGTTATCCTCCTCTAACGACAAGGGGAAAGCAAATTGGTTGTTGTTCTCTAGAGTTGGCAAACTCAGAAAAGACATTTGAACCAGAAATATATTCCAATTCATGAAATCTGTAAGGAGGATATAAACTGTAAGCAAATGGTATGGTCTGCTTTGCTGCGCACATATACGTACACAGACATACACACACACACACACACACACACGTTTATTTTCTTTTCATACAAACTTTGAGTCATAGCAGACATTAAATGAAATCCACATCATCACTAATTTTAGAAATTCCATTTTGTCATCTTGTTTAATAGTCTCCAGGGTGATATTTTGGGGATTCGGATTGTTTTTTTTAACAGGGTTAACCATGTGCAGAATTTCACAGTGAACCGTATCCTGTTCTTTCAAGTAAATGGCATATATTTTTAGAAAAAATGCTTATTCCACTATTATAAAACACGTCAAAAAAATTAACTTGCAGGGGTTACATATGCAGTTGTCTTTAATTGCTCCCACAGGTTTCACTATAAATTCTGTAGCACCTTTAATTTCCCAGGCTTCTCTTTCAGAAAGCTCTTGCTAATCTCTGTTGCCCTCCGTACTATCTGCTCTACCTGACACTTGCATCTAAAGCACAGTGGGTGCAGCTGCACTTCACACTACCAGATGTTAATTTATGAGACGGCACTGTTACTTGAGGTCTGTATAAATTTCTCAGTGTAGGGTTGTGAGACCAGGAGACTATGCCACTGGAACTAGCTCAGCTCCTCAATGATGTGTGAAAATTTTTATTACACCTATGTAAGTGTGTATTTATATATCACTTCACCAGCCACTGACATGCAGTTGCACTTGCAAGTGGAGCAAGGAAGAATCCTTACCACACAGCAGCACTATGGAAAAATAATCAAATCCAGAGATGCTGAATGAGGTGCACACATGAAAATGGAAGCAGAAAAAGGGCAAGGTAGAGATTGGCCAGATTGTATCTGGACGACCCTGGGGTCACACTTGTGAGTTAGCAATTAGGGCATGGATTCATGGTGTAACCCAAAAGACAGACCTGTTTTCAGCAGCTCTCAAAGCGGTATAGGGGAAGTGACAGGATAATTTCAGACGTCTGCTGGGCCGGCTGTGTAAGAGGGGCAGTGGCTGGTGGCACCTGAAAGATGATCACAAGCCAGCAGGTGCCCAGGCACTGGCACCACCGTGCCGGGCTGTCTCCATCCCTCTGTCAGGGCTGGCTTCTTGCTGACCCACCATCAGGCTCCCTGCCTCACCTGTGAGTCCCTGAGTCCTCTTTCTCCCAAATGCTGTGAGGGCCAAAGGCAATAGCTGCGCACTCATTTCATTTTGCTCAGTGTTTGCAAATTTCCTGATGTGGAGTGAGCCTCATTCATTAAATGTAAATGAATTAGAATCATGATTAACTGTAATAAATGCAGCTGTTAAATTGTGGAGTTTATTACCTGGGTTCTTTGGCAATTATTCACTGTTTTAAAACAGCACCTGATGGCTTACTTCCTCTGATCTTGTAAAAGAAAGTGAAAGAGGTGTTTTGCTTTTTCTTAAAGAATATCATATAAGATATTGCTTTTGAAAATTCATGGCTGCATATGTTACTAATATTACGATGAACTCGACGGCAAAATTAAAAACAACACAGATGAATGTTCAAGCAAAGCAGCAACATAATAAAAAGTCCAACCGCACCACAGTGTAACAAGCAAAAGAAAATAATTACATTAATATCTTTAAGAGTCTTCAGTACAACATAACTGTAAGTGTCATTAATGGTTAAGATGAAAGTGCCATCTGGACAGTTGGATGATGCAGATTCTGGAAGTAACGTTGTCATTCTTCTTGGAAAGCATGAGAAAAACAGAAACTTTGAGAGATGTTGCAAACAAAGTTTGGCTGGATTTCTCTGGAATATATTAATGTCAGTGGTGAGCAACAATCTGAGCAAAAACCTACAAAGTCAGGTCTTCAGCCTAAAAAGCTTTCTCTTACTTCTGCAAATTTTGGATCAGGATTTAAAATACATTAGTGATACAGATCTTTAGGTAATGTAACCACAAAAAAGAAGAGGTGAAATGTCTTTTTACAAGATCTTTTCTCATGCATTCCTAAAAGGTCAATATTTCTTGACTCCTACTTTGTACCTAAAATCCTGAACTTCAAGACAGTTTGAGGGAAAGAGAAAGCCAACATTTAAATTTTCAAGATAATTTAAAAAATAATTACTGTTCCTTACTTAGGACTCAAAGCAGACCACAAAACAGTAAATAAATGAATAGCAGGTACTGTTATTTTCCCCAATAATGTTTTTTACTGTACATTTTGTAGCAAAAAAAGAAAATAAAGGAAAAATATTCTGATCACAGGGATGCAATTTTCTAAAACTCCAAGTAGGAAATGTGAGAAATACAAGATCAAGTACACAGCCATGTCACAACATATCTCTGCACCTTTAAAAAAAATATACATAGAGTTTTTTCATGTGTTATTTTCTCTGTGCCTTGCATACTTTCTCCACATGTCTTTTACAAAATCATAGTAACAATGTGCAATATCAGAATGGTTCCCAGCAACTGATCATTGGGAGCCAACAAATAAACAAACAAATGAAAGGACAGTTGCAGTAGCCACCAGAATGCTGTAAATCACAGTAAAGTAGTCAAGGACAATGAAGTCAGCTGGGTGGGCCAAGTGTATTTCCACACCCACAACAATGCTCCCCAAAAATGAATCTGAGAATCATTTTACAAGCTCTAAAGAACTCCTGTTCTTAGTTAGCAAGTACCCTAGTGAGGGTGAGAGACAGGAGGGCAGGAGTACACTGGGGACTAGGGAAGGGCTATTTGTAATGCAGGGAACACATGGAAGACCCCCTGCTCTGAGACGCCAAAAATTTAACTCAGTTTCCGTGGCTAGTCTGGAACATGTCACCTGAAATACACAAAACCTTACATTTGCTGTGATTCTACTGAAACAGCCAAGCCGTGTCATGGCAACTGTACAGACAAAGAGCTTTTATAACAATAGGGTGAAAACTTGTGCTTTCTTAATCAGCTGAACGGAGTGACAGGGTGACCTTTGCCAGAAGCAATTGGTCTCAATTGGCATTCATAATACAGAGAGTTCATGGGAGCCACTTTTTTTTCCCCTCCCTTTATCCTTTAATAGGAAATTTTGATTACTCTTTTTCCCATCCTTGATAGCAACACCCCTACAGATATCAATAGCTGCTGCACTCTGCCTTGAGCATTGACAAGTAGACTCTATGAAGACAATGGAAGAAAGAGGATGATTTATTAAAAATTTATTAGCCCCTAGATTTAAGTTTTCCTAGGACGTAAAGGGCTGGTATTGGAGGTGGGTTATACAGTATAACTGAAATTTGACCTTTGTACATATCCTGCTTTTCATCTGGGGGATTTGATGAGACTGAAAACAAAAACAAAAAATGCATGGAAACATACTTTCTGCTGTGGGGAAAAAACAACCCAAAAGCAGTAACAAGACAAAACAGAGCAGAAATCATTAAATCCCAACCAAAAGCCCACTCAACAACAAGTATTTTTGTTCCCAGATGTCACAGTTAATACCATGAGATTATGCTGAACAATTTGCTATGATCTGTCCCTGTGGATGCCCTGCCTGCGCTTCTGAGAAAGTCACTTGCAATGACAACAAGATACATGGTAGCACCAGTCTTACATCCACAGAACTGTACTTCTGTGGTTAAAAGAAGAAAAGGAGGTGCCCTTTAAAATAGAAAAAACCAAAACAACAACCTTTTAAAATGAAATTTGTGCTGTTAAACCCCTTTTCAGCCTCCTTGTTTAATCTTCTGTGACGGTTCGCCAAGAGTCTGAGTAACTTTTTGAAAGCAATGTTAAATACAACTAGTAAATTCACGTATGGTTTAGTTGGGGCCAGACAAGAATGGTGCCATAAGTGCCTATTCACATTTCATGACCTTCTTTCTCTTTTAGTATCCGTGTTACTTATTTTTTTACCTATCTTTTTGGCCAGTACAACTGAAAACACTTCCTCCCCTCGCTTTCTGAATGCATGACCCTGCAGCAAACCACGCTTTATAAGACGTGGGGAGAGAAGGAGGTTGGGGGAGAGGGGAGACACTGATATTTACACCGTGCTTTCCATTACCCACTCTGAGCTCCCAAAAGTCCCCTTCGCCCCTGTTAGGTCATTGTCATCATACTGCAACAACATGCCATTCACCGAGAGGCTTCTCTTTGTCCAAATGTTTGTTATCTTTTTTGGGTAGGTGCAACACTGAGATGTAGCAAAGTCCCCCATGTCAAAAGAATGGCTACGTTTAGTTTTGCCCTCTAGAGGCAACATGAGGAGGCTGCGAAATTTGGACTCTGGCTCGCCCAGCAGTGGCTCTTTGTCCGAGTGGCGGGCCACTGTGGAAGTTCTGGAGTCTGTCATCTCCTCCTTTTTCTGACATTTCAGTTCCAGGGAGGCAAAAGCTCCCATTAGCCGGTCAATATTGTGTTTTGACCTGGAAGGAGGCCTCCACTTACTGGACAATGTGCCCTGTTCACTTTGGAGGCTATAGTCATCACAGTTACGGCTATTTGCAGAGCTGGAGGAAGAGGAGATGCTGCTCCGCGCAGACTGACAGTTAAACTCCATAAGTTCATTTCTCACCACCACTTTGGGATTGACTTGGGGCAAGACTCCGTTCTGAACTGGTTGTGCTCCATTGGTCTGTGAGTAGACATTGCTGACGTTAGACATCTTCCCCTGTGAATTGTTGCAGACCTTATAGCGGACCATGAGTATTACAATGAATACCAAAAGAGTTGCCACAATGATGCCCCCAATGATCAGAATCATGGTCCCACCCAGGAACTGGCTGTGCATCGACTGGCACTGAGGGTAGTCTTCTTTGGTGAAGAATTGGGCGCATCCCACAATATTGGTGGCGGTAAGGGTCGTGGCCGTGTCATCCCACATTGCCAAGACACAGAGGTCATAGCCTGTTCCGGAAACAAGGTTGTTTACGACAAAGGCTTTGTTTGTAGCTGGAATCATCCTTTAAAAAAAGAAAAGAACAGAGAAAAAAAAAATAGGTTACTCTTGACTCTGAGGGAACAGAGAGGAGAATAGACATAAGAACAGTGTGGTGTTAACCGTGCTGGGTACGGGCAGAGAGAAGTCAGAGCCATAAGAAGATTCAAACAAACATTCAAGCTTCCCAGCTCCTGTGGGTCCAGAATCTGAGCATTCAATAATGCACAGGTTCAGAGGGCCATCTCTCAAATGTGCAATAAAGGGAATAAGAAAAAGCAGACCAAACTAGTCTGGGTTTTTTTAATCTGTGCTTGCGTGTGCCCTAATCTTAAATATCTTCAGATCTGAACAAATAACTCAGAATAAAAATATATGCCTACAAAGAGCAGTTCTTTCTGAGTGTGCAAATAACCCTTGCACTTGCTGAGTCTGAATCTGGCAGTTGTCACATCGCTTCACAGGTGCCTGAACATTTACTGTGTAACACCAGCAGGTCGCTTACCTTGTGAAGACAGGGGGTTACATTTAGTTTTCGCATTCCCTGAGAATGCAAGGCAGGTAGCCACTTCACTCCCTTTCTCCATTCCCCCTCCCACTTTCCCCATCCTCCTACTCTCCACTGTGGAAAATGTCTCCTAGAAATGCATCTATCATCTTCTTTGCCAGAAATTTCTCCTTGCAACCACCTTCCCCTGTGTGAGTGAAAAAGAAATACTGGTGTTGGCAGTACGGACTGTGGAAGTGTGAAGAGAAGTGGGAAGATGCAGGGATGGAAAGAAGAAGGTTTCTTTAAAATAAAAAATGCTACTCAAATATAAATCCATTTTCAAAAACCTAAAAGCTAGGCCCAAGCTGTGCTCTAGGTTTGGTCATTCATAGATATTATACTTTGTTGTCACAAAACTCACACAACCATTTGAACTCACATGATATTAGAGTTTCAGTAGCATTCAAAATTAGCAGATGGGAATGAGCATGGTCTACCACCACTTCAAACTGGTGAATATTGCAGCACATTAGTGGAATACAGCGGAGAATCCCAGATTCGGTGCCCATTGGGTAGCCAACAATAAAACCAAAGAGATACCCCACACATATTTCCCTTTACTTCCACAGAACAGGCTTGAGTGAGAGAAAAAATCTGAAATGAAACCCACCCCATTCTGACCTAGAGCTGCAGATCTTTAGCACCAGCAACAAGGCAACCCGACAGGCACTTATACCACACAGCAAGCTGATGTGACTGTCGTTGGGACTGTAAGGCCTGGCCAGAGGAAAAAGGCATGCTCTGTGTGAGAGTGCTAGGCTTTCTTAGCCTCAAATTGTCATCACAGCTAGAATAAATTCCAGCTCTGTAGAGGCCCTTCTGTGCAGTGGGAGGGAACTGGCCAGAACAGAGAAGCAGCAATGTCAAGGCACTGCAAAGATCATCTTCTGGTCATGTTTACATTTATGCATTCATGCCACTTGCACAGCTCTTTAGTCTGTCCACAGGCGAGGATGTAGACCCTTTTTAAAAAGTGAACAAACACACACAAAAATTCTGTAAGGAAAAGCAATATCGGTGAGAGACACCTGGAAAAGAAACATCACCTGGCAAGTTTGCTCAATGTTATATTTGAGATTCCTGCCACATTTATCGTCCTAATGGAGACATTCTGCACAGACATAGGTGAGCTATTCAGGATGAGCCGAGAGGTCATAAAGCAGCCCTCCTGGAAAACTCCAGACGTAGGTGCTATAATGGTTTCTAGTAGTCAAAATGGTTGGTCTCAAGCTATTTCTAATTGCTCTTCTCTCCCTGTGGCTCTGAGAACAACACACTATCTGGGACAATGTCTGCACTCTGATGAATTGTTCAAGGAATTTCGTATGCACACACCAAGGCTAATATATGGAATAACAGAATACGATTGATCTTCAAATGTATGATCTTTGAACTCTTGAACAGTTTCACCAATTGCCTCATAACTCCTTCTGTATCACCTAGTGCTATACTCCACTTTCCACCATCACTCCCAGCTATGTGCTTAAAAAATTCTGCAGTAAGTCCTTCAGAAATTATTTCACTGTGAAACCTCATTACAAATAAGTAGCACTATTAGCAGAAAGAATAGTCAGCCCTATAAACCGGGTCTTGGACTTGGGTCACAAATCCAGAAAAACAGAGCTACAGCACCATCTGTTAGAGTGGTTCATCTTGCTTTGCACAGATGACATACTGAGAGACCTCTATATTCTCTCTAAGCAAACAGTAAACAACTGGGTTTACACAGCATATAGCTGTGCATGTATCTTACGCATATAGAAATACAGTCTTTGAGCCTAACACACTGTGCCAATTTGTATAGGGTGAACACTGATAATTTCAATCATTTACAACATCTTTTCTTCGAATATGATTGCACACAAGCTTCCAAGCAAATGTAACTGACTGGAATATTTGAAGGACTGGCAGATAGTGGTTGTGGCATGACATCAAAGCCCACCCATTTTGAAATATGCAGCAGTGAGGCCACAACCAGTCCTAAAGCTTGGCCAAGTTAACTGTATTGAAACACACCATAAAAGCTCATCTTAGCCTTTAAAAGAAACTGAGTCACTTCTAAACTCAATCAGTCCTGGAAGCTACAGCTGTGATAATATTGAGACTAATAATAGCTTTATAAAAGATCACAGTTGCAATCTCAAATACGGAAAAAGCAATCAACTCTCCATATACATCTAAAATGAAGAATTTTGTATGTTTCCATAAATAAACTTCAAATGTTCTGGTAAAATATTCAAATTAATGTTATTGTAAAAGAACAGCTGAGCATAGGAATAAGTGCCAAGTTTAAGAGTACTAGGAGTTAAGTAATTAATCTCAGACTCAGTTTTCTAGCTTGCAGGGAAGACGCTCTTGTTTTCATGAAGTTGCCAAATTATGAGAGCATTTTGGCATTCCCCCATGCTTTAGCCCACCCTCCACAAACATACTGCCAGTCAGCTATGATGGATGACATCTCTTAATGTTCCCCACACCTAAAATCAATGCAGACACATTTTCACTCTCAGATATTGACGACTCTTTGATTGTCCCCAACACGAGTAGATGCAGGATGCCACTTCAATCTTTGCTTTGCTGCGCAACAGGGGGAGTCTCTTCATGGCTGCTCTGTACATCTAGCACCATCAGTCAGGGACCACTGTGCCCTGCCATTGGGGCTCAATAGCTAGGAGCTGCCACAAAACTAAAACGTGCTGAGTCAGAGATCCTGCCAGACTTTTTTCAGTGAACTCATCAGCTAAACACAAAAGTTGGTTTCAGGTAGCAAGAGTCTATATCCTGGTTCGTTGGATATCAAAACCAGCTTTCGAATGTTGTTAGCTTTTCAAACTCAGAAGATCCTAGTGCTTGCTTGTTAGCCCTCAGATAGCAAATACACTTAATTGCAGCAGTATCTTGAGGCAAGGAGCCCAATATTGTCCACCTGCTCTTCAGGGCAGCATGATCTTGCAGAGATGCTTCTTGCCACAAGAGGACTAAAGAGATAAATTTGATACTAGTTTTTATTTAGGGAAAAATGGAGTGAAGTTTGACTAACTGTAAGAGGAGATCAACTAGCAAAACACTTGCTTATTTTTAAACTAATGATAAGTTATGACAGATTTTAAAGCATACAGTTTAAGAAGCCTAGGAGCAATAAGAACTGGGAAAGCAAACTAATGCTGAAGTATGATAATGGTGTAAGTATAAATGTAGTCCTAACCAGGACAACAAGAAATTTGAAAATCTGCGTGCAGAAATTTCACTGTCCAGACACATAAGACATAGCAATTTCTGTCTTTTTCCTCCGGTTTATTTTCCTTGCTGTAGGAGGAGCAGGCAAACCTCTACGTTAGTGCCAGGATTTTATACCTGATTCCTAAGCTAGTTTCTGAATCCTATCGGAAGATCAAAATACCCCATGGAGAATTATTCAGATAAGAAAGTTGTTCTGACTTCCCTGAAAGTCTTGCCTCTAAGGAAAGAAATGAGCATAGAGGTCTCACAACTGACCTTCTTAGTTTACAGAACAGCTCTCTTCTCTCACCCTTTGGCATAACAGCATCACTTATTGGAAGAGGTGGAGACCTATGGCCAGGATTGGGGGATGACATAAGCATCTGAAATACAACAGCAATAGACAGATGCTCCTATGAGAGTTTATGTGTGATGAAGAGCTATGAATCTGAGATGAAAGTTTGCAAGGCTTTTGCAGAAAATACATTCTCTTCAATCCAAGGAGATTTACATCTCATTTTGTGAAAGCACCAAAATGAGACCAGGAGACTCTTTAAGAACAGGAAGGATAATGTTAGCACCCTTTGAAGTCAACCTTATTTTCTGCCACCACCACTAAAAACTCCTTCTTCTGTCCTTGCAGACAACATACGGAAAGCAAGCAATTTTGTAATTAATAACTTCAGCGTGTGATGATATTAAGAAAATTAGAAAATAAATTACTTAGAAATGCATGAGAAAAAGGTTTGCTACAGATTTCACTCCTAATCCCAGATGCAAGTGAGCATTGAAGCTTGCAGGGAGTGAATTGTGCTGAGAATTTAGGAGGCCTGAGTTTTATTCTCTACTTTATCACTTACACTGATATCGGGCTCTACTTTATCAGTAACTCTCGGTTCCTGAGAAATCATTTTGCTGTACCGTAAGTCTCCTCATTTATAAAATGGGGATAATGCCAGAAATCTCCTTTCAAAAGAGGCCTGTAGTGTATGGAAGGAAATTAGTAGATGTTATGATTACACTGTAATATATAAATGGGTTCTTTTCTTCTTTGTAGCACTGGGGATTAGCAGGAGTGAACACTACTGGTTAACACTGTGGTTATGCAAAATAGACAAATTAGAGAAAAGACAGATTAGGCTAATTGGCTAGGCAATTCTGTTGCTTTTCTGCACTGCAAGAGTTTGAGCCTGAAACTGCTTTAATCACAGAGCTTGCAGGGAGCAGTCAAGGCAATTCCTTTGTAAAGGCACTTGCAACTCCCAAGACTCAGTTCTATACTGACCTGCTAGACTATGTTGCTTTTCTCATGGTCCTTTTTTTATATTATCCAGGGCTATATACTATCTATATTGCAATTCAAATTCTCCTTTTGAAGTGAATGCTAGGAGTTTAAAATTGAAAGTCATGCTAGGTTATGAGATGCTTGTATCTGAGGAAAAACCAAAAAAAAGCCTAATTGCTTGGGCGTGAATTTTCTGTGCCTAAGATGCTCAACCCAAACTCTTCTGGTTCGACTCTGTGTCTACGTGCCATGTCCCAGGGCAGATATCTCACAAGAAATGTTCCATGTCTCTGCTGATAAATTCTCTTTTCTCCTAGAATGACCTCAGAAAACTGTATATCAAAAATAGCCTTTGGAGAATTAACTCCTGAACCATGCTGGGAAAAGCATGCAAAGAACTTTACCAAGACATTAGCAGTATAGATGATGGGGTTCTGCTGCATGGAAATGTTCTGCACCCTCACTAATTTACCAATGCAGCTGTGGCCTGTAGACTACTTATAAAGCAAGTGCTAAACAGTAGTGCTAAAAATCATCACTGTGCACTATAGTTTGTAATGAAGAGGGGGAAAGGAAGAGGAAGAGGGGTGACAGGGTGAAATAGCTAGTGTTCTGAAAAATCATATTCCAGTTAGTTAGCACACTAACTTTCCTGTATAGTAGTGCCTTAGTGTGAAAATATCAATCTCAATGTAGATTTCTATTCTTAAACTTCCTGTTATACAAAGTTGAAGTCACTTAAGTGCAAAATATTACTCTGATTGCTCTCAGAACTAGAAAGCAATCCAGATAAGATTAACAATGGAATCTGACTTTTTTTTTCAGTGAAAATCTCAAGCCAAAAATATTCATTTGTTTCATCAATAAGTTTCTCCCCTATTTTAAAATTTTTTGGGTTTTTTTCCTTTGTTCCAGTTTCACAGGTAATTCTGAAAAAATTATGATTCCAGCTAATCTTCCTCCAAAGTATTGTAGAATGGTCTGACAGAGTCCTACTTTTCAGGCAGAGTGTCCACCTTCAGTTGCAGTGGGATTAAAGTAGGATGGTAGAGAAAGCAGAGAGGGAAAGTATCAATGGTGACATACTGGAGAAAGAGTGACTAAAGAGCACATAAAATGAGTGGGTAATCAGAGGATGGAGTCCGTAGCGCGAAGCACCACAAGCAGTATCCTTCAAAGCCTGGTGGATGTAGTTTGAAGGCACACATGTCTTGCTGCTTACTAGACAGAGATAGTAATTAGGTGTTGTTTCATTGAGGACAGGTAAGGAAAGAAGAAGGAAGAGAAGGCTGAAGTGAGAAAGAATGCAAGAAGAAAAGCAGATAATGAACATTAGTGGCTCTGGCAGTGTCAGAGCAGCAGAAAACAATAGAAAGACAAACAGATTCAAAGCAGACATTGGCAGGGCAATATCAGGCACATACCTACCATCAAAACGATGGAAGAAGTCCTGGTGGCCACTGAATGGGGACCAAGATCACAAAAACAGCTCAATATATGGTTAAGTGAAATCAAACATAAGTGAAGATCTATCAGCAAAAACAAGACAATCAGAAAGATAGTGAAGTGAATCAAGGCAATGGAAAGAGTTCAGATGGTGGACAGATATTAAGGCAGCTGGAGAGAAGGGCAAAACAAAAGATCAGAGGAAGACTAGAAGAATCTAAATTGCAGTGAAAATGTCACACATGATGTATTGCCTGGGAGCAAGAGCAGCTAATTGACAAATTTAGACTGCACAGTAGGCATTCTTCTCTGCTGCCAACTTTTGTAATTTCCTTCGAAGTTTTATGGTATATGGTGTTGTCATTTTTTGCTATGTTTTTATTCCTGAACACTTCAGTTTCTTCAGTCATGGAAAGCAAGTAGAATCTAAAATGCTATTAAAAATTAAGTAAGGTAACAATGGAGATTAATTTCTGACCCTTCAAATTTAAAAAGAAGCCCTGAGTATATATTGTCAGATCATCCCAAAGCCTCAGGAATAAAAAAACAAATACAAAGTACCAAGTATATTACTGTGTGAGACCTCACAGTCTTTTGGTGCCCGATTCAACATTTTTTAATCTAAGAATCTGAGAAAGACAGACACCTATTGTGACCTGCATCTCAAAAAAAAAAGACAGTTGTATTTCTGGTGTCCTGGGAGAAAAGATGGTTGTTAGTATTAGCAGCAGGGTGTAATTCCTCTGTCAGTAATGTCAACATAAGGAAATGTCAGATAATACCAGGAGGTAGCCAGATTCGTTCAGTAAACACTAACTCAACCCAGCATGAATAATTTCCTGAATTTTTTATTTTATTAGTTTTTCGGGGTTTTATGACACACAATCATAATTTTGCCTTCAGATGGAACATTTGTTATTAAACACAAATCCCTTCCTGCTTTTCTGAATCTTGTCTCCGCATCATTCATGCATCCAGCTGCCCTTCAGAGAATCTGTCTTGTCAAATGAAATGCATAGTACATATCATTTCATTGTTATTTTCTAATTTGCTTATGCTCTTTTCTGCTCATTTGGAAAAGTGGGAGGGGAGGTGGGGAAAAGAAGACAGAGCCAAAAGCAATTCATATGTCTGTCACAAGATGGTGAGCCAAGGAGGTACTGATGATGAATGTATCCCCTGTGCTACAGGGGAAAGGGAAAAAAAGAAAACCCAAACATAAAAATACTAGCTCAGAGAATATAAATTTCTGGTAATATCTGGTAGGCTGCTGAATGGTGTCCCCTGGGGAAGCACTGAAGTAATTCAGCAAGTGACAGAACAAAGCATAGGCTTCTAGGGGACATTACTGCACAGGGCTGAGAAAGGGGAACCATGGTACAAAGTATTTTGCACGTCTCCATTAGCCGTTTCTCTAAGAGCAAATGCTTCTCTCTCTTATTTCTAACCAGAATCCTGCAAACATTACGGAGTCACAGGCAGGCAGAGCTGGTGAGGCGCTTCTGGATGAATGAAGACAACCAGAACCATCCCATAATGGCCTGGATCAATGAAGATGCTCAGTTCAGCTGTCTGGATGCAAGCTACTGCACTGGGACAACCTCACTTCGGTTAATGTTGGAATGACAACACGAAATTAGACTTTCAAGCTCCCTGATCTATGCTGTCACTTCTTTCTTTTGGACATGACAGCAGCAGGTGTATAGTGCCCTGATCGTTAAATTTTATCTTTAAAGGAAATGCAGCCATACCCTAGGAATAGTTGACAGCACAAAAGATAAATCAGGTCACACCCAAGATATTCAGTTACATGTAGAACACCTTTCACCTCAATATGTCTGAGATATTAACTGCCTCAGAAAAAAAATCCTCACACTAATTCAAATCCAACTAAAACATGTTTAGGCTCATTAGCAGAGTAATTGAAATCCCACACAATATATTTCTTGTTAGTAAAAGTGAAACTGAAGTATTTGTGGAAACAATGCATAGCCATACTAATAAATTCACCTTGTATCTTGTTAACATAGAGTTAGAAAGTAATTGTAATTCACAGCAATGTTTCAAAAAGCCAGACAGTAAAACTGAGATTAATCAAAAAATATCTAAAGTCAGTAAGCTGTTCTACTGATAGTCTCAACAACACATTACAACTACCCCATTTCTAAAGAATGGAAGAGATAAAACTGTTCAAGTCATCAAGCAGAGTGTGGGACCTGGGACACTCCTTTCCCAGGTTTTTATAGAAAATGGCCCATCCACTTGGCTCAAGTGTCATGCTTATTCTCTCTGACTCAAGTGATTTTGAACTCTTTTATGCATAGTTGGACAGTTACACCAAAAAAGTCATCCTACCACACCAACAGAGGTTCGCAGAACAGAAGCCACTTTAGAAGCAGCGAGCACATTTAGGAACTCAGACGAAGTTAATTTGCAATAAGGATTCTGCTGTTTTCCTGGCAGAACACAGCTGTGATATTCAGCTATATGCTGTCCTTTCTTGAGAATTATGAGAGGGGCTTTCCCCTTATTTGCAGGCAGTGAAATCTGTGCAAATTATAATGATAGGATCGAAGAGAGCTGACTGGGATGCTATAGTGGTTGACAGCTGCCCATCCCATTTTTCTGTAAGAGTTAATGTGAACTGAGGCGAAGAGGAGGCTCTTCAGTGACTTACTAGCAATTTTGTTCATGCTTACCATGCAGAGCACTTCTGCTAGGTTGCAACTCATCTGTCCTGCAGAAACTCTGTGTCCTATCACACAGGCTTATTTTGTCTCCACAAGGCTGTGCTGGAATGAAAAAAGCTCCAGGCACTGCCTGAAGTTCTGTTTGCCGATGTTTTGTAATTAACTGGTCAAAGCAAACTGTAACATACTGTTTCAGACATCTTCTGTCACAAAATCTTTGTGAACTGGTGGGAGAAGAAGTATGGTGCCAGCTAACAGCTGACAGGGTTAGTCTAACTATTGCAACCAAAAGAGCCTTATCGAGTGAATCGGAGGTCTCACTACCCACAGAAACTGTGTATACACTGATATATCAGTCTATATAATGTTTCAACATCAGTTTAAGAGGCAATTTATGTGTTATTAAAGAGTTTAATCATGTATCATGTAAGTGTTGCCCCATCTCAGTGACTGAACTTGGTGTGGCTAGCCTCAAGAGATCAGGAATGGTTATCTACCAGAAGCTCCAGCATCTCTCACATTATGAAGCTGAAAAAATGAGTTCAGTTCCCAGTGGAGAGGGAATACTGCATTGGCCATTTCTCCAAAAATGAGCTTAAGAAATTTCAACTCACCAAAGATACAGCCAGATTACACCTATATTCAGAGATGAACATAGCCACTATCTAGAAACACGAAAAGGTGTTTATTTTGAGAGATTTTTACCATTACAGGCAGGCTAAAAAGCAAGCAGGAAACCCATAAGATTGAGGACTCAACCCTCTAGCCTCTCAGCAAACATTGGAAATACTTTTTACTATCTAAATTGGATAAAATAGAGTTTCTTGCTTCTTGTAAATTAAGAAAACTTATTTAAAAAAGGGAAATTTTAAATAACAATCTTTTAGTATCAATCATTAAGCTTTTATTATCTGACTTAAAAGGGCGACATCATCTTTTGCAACAGAAATCCTTGTGAAACATGCACAACAATGCACAAGGTAAAGAGAACCGAGATGATTCAGGGTGATTTTTGGGGAGTGGTTTTCAGTTGCAGTATGAGAACATGGTGTGAAAAATCACTAATGGTCAAAAACATTGTCTCCTAGGGGGAAAAAAGAAGCAGAAAAAAACAGCAGAATAGATATGTAAAAGCAGCACAGATATGTAATAAAGGCTTTTCTTAAAGCAGAAGTTTGACATTTTTCCACTTTCTGAGTATTGCATAGAAAGCAAAGGAAAAGGAAGGCTAGAAGGACTAGATAGGCTAGAAAGACATGGAGATGCTGAATTTTGGAATGCTCTGCAAAAGGCCAGAACACAGTTACATCCTTTCAGTTTGTGACACCAAAATTAGATAAAAGCATTTCTCAGCAACCAGAGACACCCTGCTTCTTTCAAAGCTGAGCCTGGACCAAAACCATACTGTGTAAAGAGTGACAAATACATTACTGAAAAGGAAAGTAGAACCATCCAATAAGAAAAGAAGTTTTACTTTATAATGACCCCAGGAGGAAGAAGAGAAGTCAATTGTAGATTCCTGTAGTAGCATGATATTCTCACCTAGAAATATGTTTCTCTAATAAAGGACCTCAGACAAGTGTCACAGATTTCTAGTGCGCAAAAAAAAAGTGTACTAAAAAGTAATCTACTAGCTCCTTACATGTCACAAATGAGACCCAGAAAGCGGAAAGAAGCTGACATGAGTCATCTTATTGGTTAATGTCATGACCCAAAGCCTGATTTTAAGCAGTCCAGAACCCCATGCCCAGTATCCAAATAGTGAACCCCTTGCAAAGAGGAAAAAATGAGCAGTTTTTCTTGGATTTTTCTTCTTACAGGTACTAGCCATATACTTTGTAAATACATATGTGGCCCTCCTTGTGTTACTTGTCACTCATGGAAAGTACACGGAATGTTTGGAAGTGCTTGGAAAGGAATTAAACCCTACTTTTAAGCAAAGGTATCTGTTAGATCAGTTTGCAAACACAAGACTGCTCAAATTTGGTGTCGCCCTTTTGTTTCAGAGAATTACAGCTGATCTGTCTAGGTTTGATGATGTAACATTAAGAGGAGACTAGAATTTCTTCTCATGTTTCAACTTGAGAAAAGATTCTAGTCTCTTCTTTTACCTGGTTCCTGAGATATATCCACTTACAGCTTAAGTTACGCCGCTTTGCTGAACATGGTTTTAGGATCAAATAGACTCAGACAAATAGCAGCTGATCAGTGAGTTAAGAAGATTTCACATGAAAACCAATTGCAACAAATGCTAGGTATGCCATCAGTCTGTTGATATAGCTACATCCAGATCTGCTAAGCTTATTACTTCTTTACCATAATTAATTATTGATCATTATACCTGAAGGTTTTTGCACTTTTGGATATTTCATTGTCCAATGGTAGAATAAAAGCTTCTACAAGTTATAGGCATCCATATGAGGTCATTACAGGTAATGGAAAACAGCTTGTGAATAATTTCATTGAAAAATTCTATAAATGCTGTGGATTTATATGTGTAAGAGTTCCTCGTACTGATGAAAGTGAAATGAAATAATGGATTTTTCTTCATCTTTGTTTGAAAAATTTTCAAAGCAGTGAGTAATGAAGGGACTGGCAGATTGCTGTGCTCTGTGGAGTTTCAACTGTAAAGCCTGCAAAATTCTCTCTTCTTCACTCTGTAAAATCTTCTCTGAGCTTTCCTGCTGCAACTTCAGATAGCATAAGTAAGTAGGACACACAAAAATGACCCTGAGAGCTAAAAAAGGAGAGCATGGAATAAAATGCAAATCAAATACACAATGATACTAAACTCACAATTTCTGGCTGCTTTGAGAATACAGAATAATTTGTCACCTCTGCTAGCAGACAAGGGAATGCTGTCCTCATCTTGTCAAAATGAGCAGTAGTAGAGATCCACCAAATGTTCATTGATATTTAAGAACAAAAAGATTCATAATATCAAGCAGCATCAAAAATTCAGTGAGACCCCTCTGAAAAGACTAAGGAGTAAAAAGCCAGACTCTGTCGTTCCTAGAAAGGAGGGTAAAATAAATACTCCAAAAAAATAATTACACAGAAGTATAGTATTCCAGGTTTCTTTGAGAGCACAGGCAGCATTGCATTGTAGGGTATGTTAGTTCTATAACTCTTTTCCCATATGTATATTTATCATGAGTATTATCAATAAGGGCATTCAACTTTAACAGTTTCTAACAGCCAATGTAATCCTTTAGAGGAAACTTTATCATGTCCCTCCTTAAGCACTATGTGGGCTGGAAGAGTTCCTTACATCTGCATTCAAAAAAGAACAAAATGTTTCACCCTCAGTAAAGTATTTTCCCTTCTTTTCTCAATGAATTATTAACCCAGATGTATTGGAGTGCAGCTCAGAGTGTATAAGAAAGGGAATAAAGTAGACAAGAACTTTATTCCCTCATGAAGTCCTGCAAAGGTGTGCTTCACTAGCAAAAATGCTGATTTTGACTTCTCTGCAATGGGCTGAGTTGGAAGGAGTCCTAAACCTGCCTCTGCTCTGCTTGATACACAACTGCAGGGCCCCAGGTTCCCTTCTCTAAATGACGAATGAGTTGCCTTTCTAGCATGCCAAGACAGTGCTGTCCACACGACGTGGAATTTGGGCAGGCACTACCATCTGTTTGTGGCAATACTTTGGCAAGTCACAGTATCTGTCCCTTTGCTTGAGAAGAGAGTGAGGGTTAAATGTGAGCATATTGACGGATGAGATGACCTTTCCTACTTTCTTGCTGGGTGTCGTGGGTTTGCTTGGCAAGGTTTTTGTAGCTGGTGGGGGGGCTACAGGGGTGGCTTCTCTAAGAAGCTGCTAGAAGCTTCCCCCATGCCTGACAGAGCCAGTGCCAACCAGCTCTTGGATGGACCTGCCACTGGCCAAGGCTGAGCCAGTCTGATAGCAGTAGCACATCTAGCATAACATATTTCAGAAGGGGAACAACCTGCTGTGGAACAGCTGTTGAGAGAGACGAGCAAGAAGATATGAGAGAAACAGCTCTGCAGACACCAAGGTCAACAAAGAAGGAGGGGGAGGAGGTACTCTAGGCACCAGAGCAGAGATTCCCCTGCAGCTCATGCTGAAGACCATGGTGAGGCAGGCTGTACCCCTGCAGTCCATGGAGGTCCATGGTGGAGCAGATCTCCACCTGCGGCCCGTGGAAGGGACCCCATGCTGGAGCAGGTGGATGCCTGAAGGAGGCTGTGAACTCATGGGGAGCCTGTGCTGGAGCAGGCGCCTGGCAAGACCTGTCGACCTATGGTGAGAGGAGCCTATGCTGCAGCAGGTTTCCTGGCAGGGCTTGTGACCCTGTGGGGGACTCATGCTGGAGCAGTCTGTTCCTGAAGGACTGCATCCTGTGGAAGGACCCACGCTGGGGCAGTTGTCCCGTGAGAGGGAACCCACATTGGAGCAGGGGAAGAATCTGAGGAGTTCCTCCCCCTGAGGAGGAAGCAGCAGCAGAAACAATGGCGATGAACTGACCGCAATCCCTGTTCCCCATCCCCTTGAGCCGCTTGGGGGGAGGAGGCAGAAAATCTGGATTAAAGTTAAGCCCAGGAAGAAATGAGAAGTGGGGAAGGTGTCTTTTAAGATTTGGCTTTATTTCTCATTATCCTACTCTGATTTGATCAGTAATAATTTCCCCCCCCCCCCCCC